>Ga0210044_10001425_pt1 | contig 36337 bp, 29 predicted proteins | sample CryGey13umfilter_2_FD_183959 | JGI IMG/M metagenome (GOLD analysis project Ga0210044, IMG submission 183959) | Groundwater microbial communities from aquifer in Utah, USA - Crystal Geyser 4/9/14 3 um filter (SPAdes) (version 2) | ecosystem: Environmental > Aquatic > Deep subsurface >...
GCTGGGGCAGGAACACGGTATCGAGGAAGGCACGGGGATCGGCCTGGTGGTCGCCAAGCAACTGATCGAGTTGATGGGCGGCAGCATCAGCGTCAAAAGCACCGTCGGTGAGGGCAGTGAATTCTGCATCGAACTGATCCGCGACATGACACCTGCACGGGTCATAGGCAATCTCATACCGCAACAACAAACCGCTCTAGCGTCGCAGCAAGGCGCACGGCACACCCTGTTGTATGTGGAAGACAATCCCGCCAATCTGTTGCTAGTCGAGCAGATTATCGAGGGGTATCCCGACATACAGATGCTAAGCGCGCGTGACGCGCTCGAGGGCATCGTCCTGGCGCGTGCGCATCTCCCGGACGTGATTTTGATGGACATCAACTTGCCGGGAATCAGCGGGCTGGAAGCACTGAATATTCTGCTCGATGGTCCTGCCACGATGCACATTCCTGTAATTGCCTTGAGTGCCAATGCCATGCTGCGTGATATTGAAAAAGGGATTCAAGCCGGATTTTTCCGCTATCTCACCAAGCCAATTAAACTTAACGAGTTCATCAATGCGCTGGAAGAGGCGTTGAAACTTTCTGACGGGCGTGGCACAAATGCCACCCCAAAACAATGAAACCCGCCCTGCCGATTTCTTTCACCTCAATTCTCTCCGCCAGCGAGGAAAGCGGCGCGAGGGGGAATAAGCCAGGAAAACGAATCGCTACGCGAGTGTATATCACCCCCTTTAACCCGGAAAAACCATCATGATTAGCAAACAGGAAATACTGAACGCGCACATTCTGATCGTTGACGATCAGCCCGCCAATGTGCTTTTACTGGGCGAATTATTGCGCGATGCGGGTTATACCTGTCTTACTTCAACCACCGATCCTTTTTCAGTTAGCGAGTTGCATCGCAAACACGGCTACGACCTAATCCTGCTGGATCTGCAAATGCCCGGCATGGATGGATTTCAGGTTATGGAGGGGCTAAAAGGACTTGAAGCGGACAGTTATCTTCCTGTGCTGGTCATCACCGCCCAACCCGACCATAAACTGCGGGCTTTAAGCTTTGGCGCGAAAGATTTTATCTCCAAACCCTTCGATTTGATCGAGGTTAAGACGCGTATCCATAACATGCTGGAGGTGCGCTTGCTATACAAAAAACTCGAAAAAAACAATCAGGAACTGGAACAAACCGTACGGGAACGTACCGCTGAACTTCGCGCCAGCGAAGCGCGTTTTCGCCGTCTGGCGGAACTCTCCAGCGACTGGTATTGGGAACAGGACGAAACCGGGCATTTCACCCGCATCTTTGGCCCAGCGCTGGAAATGCTGGGCATCCGTATTGACGAGGGGCGAGGCGGCAGTCGGGACGAGCTGGGCGGCAAGTGGATCGAAACCGAGCGGGAAATGCTCGAAACGAAGCTGGCCACCAGAAGCCCGTTTCTCGATTTCGTCTATAGCCGGAGCGATGCCGACGGGTCGCGGAAATATCTGATGGTGAGTGGGGAGCCGATGTTCGATGCCACAGGCCGATATACCGGCTACCGGGGCATAGGCAGGGATGTGACAGACACACGCAACTTGGCATAAGCGGCGCGCTGCGCAACTGCTGATAAACACAGTGCATTCATGGAACGCCATTTGCCATGAATTATCACGCATCGGTGCGATAACGCACAGAAAATAACAAGTGCCCTCCTGTACAACACGGCTTCGCTTTGGCGTTTCAAGGAAGTCCTGATCGGTTCGATTTTGTCATTTTTGTAACAGCAAATCCCTTGTTAAATAAACCACTGGATTGCCGCCCCACGCCTTCGCGGGGGCAGGCTCTGCGCGGGAATGACAAATAAATCAAAGTTTCACTAAATTTGCAAACCCGCTCCCCCTTAACGCAGTAATTTTTGAAACAGGTTAACCGTGAAACGAATTAACCAGAATTCCGTGCAATTACGACAAGCTGCCGAATCTCGGCTTGGTCTCAAAATGACATCATTCGTACAGCCGAATCCCGGCGAGAACCTTGTTCATGAACTGATGCATGAACTCCGCGTTCACCAGATTGAACTGGAGATGCAGAATGAGGCGTTGCGCCAGTCGCAAATTGACCTGGAAAAGTCGCGTGACCGCTACGTTGATTTTTATGATTTTTCCCTGGTCGGTTACCTCACCCTCAACCATGAAGCCCTGATAGAGAACATCAATCTCCCCGGTGCCGCGCTGCTCGGCGTGGAGCGAAGCAAGCTGTCGCTTCGCCGCTTCGCCGCTTTCGTTGCACCGCCAGACCAGAATCTTTGGCACCAACATTTTTTAGCGGTGCTGAAAAACGATTGCAAACAGAACTGTCAGCTTACCCTGCAGCAAGGTGACGGGACGCTCGTCAAGGTCATGCTGATTTGCCAACGCCTGGAAAACCCGGATGGAAAAAGTGGGCTGCGCATCGTGCTGAGCGACACCAGCGAACGTAGCTAGCAGCGGCAACCCGCAAAACCAGACACCCTACATGCACCGCGATTACCGACCAACTGCAACGCAGGCCAGGTATTGCGGGCAGTATGTGTATTTTCCATATAATACATATAACATTTTGATTTATTGGTATTTTTTAATAAAATTAATTCCTGAAACGCTACCTGAGATCAGTTTTTTTCAGCGATTCCTCAAATTGTTCAACTGGCATCGGTTTGCCGAACAAGTATCCCTGATAGCTCAAACATCCGGCTTCCGCGAGAAAGTCGCATTGTTCGTCTGTTTCTACCCCTTCGGCAATGACTTCCATGCCGAGATTATTCGACATACCGATAATGGTGCGAATAATCACCGCATCGGCAGATTTTGTGCCTATGTTGCGCACGAAAGACTGATCAATTTTCAGTTGATCGAGCGGCAGCTGAGTCAGATAAGACAGCGACGAATAACCCGTGCCGAAATCGTCCAGGGAGAAGCGCACCCCCGCTTGTTTCAATGCCAGCATTTTGGCGATGGTGTCGTCAATATTGTGCAGGACGATGCTTTCCGTCATTTCCAGTTTGAGGCGCAACGGGTTGATAGCGGTTTGCCGGATGACTTCAATCACTTGTGCGACAAAATCTGTCTGGCGGAATTGTCGTCCGCTGACGTTGACGGCAAGCTGCAAGTCGCGGGTGTCGGGATCGTTTTCCCATGCTTTTATTTGCTGGCAGGCGCTTTCCAGCACCCATCGTCCGATCGGCAGAATATGGCCTGTTTCTTCCGCCAGCGGGATAAATTGCAGCGGCGAGATCAGCCCACGTTGCGGATGAATCCAGCGTAACAACACCTCGGCACCGATAATGTGTCCGGCGTAATTGACCTGCATCTGGTAATAAAGCCGGAATTCCTGTTTGCGCAGTGCCGTCCGTAATCCGTCTTCCATCTCGGCGCGCACTTCCAATTCCTGCTGCATTAAAGGGTCGAAGAAACGCATGGTATTGCGACCGGATTTTTTCGCTTCGTACATGGCCGTGTCGGCGTGTTTTAGCAACTCGTCGAGTTTTCCGCTGTAATTGGCAAACAAGGTAATGCCTATGCTCGATGAACTGTGAAATTCCCTTCCTTCGAGGAGGTAGGGCTGGCTGAGTGCGTCGAGTATTTTCTCCGCCACACCGCGCGCCTGCATCGCGGCAAATGCTTTTTCCTCGTTCAAGCCTTCCAGCAATAGCACGAACTCATCCCCGCCGAAACGCGACACGGTGTCGCCCTCACGCATACAGTCACGCAGGCGTTTGGCCACTTCGATCAGCAGCAAGTCGCCAATATTGTGACCCTGGGTGTCGTTCAGCGTCTTGAAGTTGTCCATGTCCAGGAACAACAGTGCGCCGCCAGTGCGGTTACGCGCACTGACCGCGATGGCATGTTGCAGATTATTGAGCAACAAGCGCCGGTTGGGTAGATGGCTTAGCGGGTCATAAAAGGCCAGATTATGGATTTCATTTTCAGCCTGTTTTCGTTCGGCGATGTCTATAAACGAACCAATATAATTAGTGATGTTTCCATCGGCGCCGATGACGACAGAAATGTTCAGCCATGCCGGGAAAATTTCCCCATTTTTACGCCGGTTCCAGATTTCACCCTGCCAATGATGGTTGTGCCGCAGGCTATCCCACATATCTTGATAGAAGGCAGTGTCGTGACGACCGGACTGAAGCCGCGCCGGATTGCTGCCGATCACTTCCTCGGCGCGGTAGCCGGTCAACCGGGTAAAGGCCTGATTGACCCGCATTATCACCGAATGCTCGTCGGTCACCATCATGCCTTCATTGATTTCAAAGGCAATGGCGGCAATACGCAAGGCTGCTTCGTGTTCTTCGCGTACCGCCATCATGCTGTTAAACGAGTGCGCCAGAGCGGCGATGTCTTTCGGTCCGCCCGGTTCGGCGCGCGCCTGTAAGTCACCCCGCTGAGCGCGCCCCATGCTGAGTGACAAGCGGTTGAGTGGCCGCGCCATGTTGCGGGTAAGAATGCGGATCAGCAACAGAAACAGTAACGCGAAAGAAAATGAGGTGGTCAGATTGGAAACAAAAATATCAGAAGTCATTTTGTCCAGCGCCGCCTTGCTCATCACCACCGAGACATTGCCGAGAAACTCGGGCGTTGCAGCTTCGCCGAACGGTGAGGCTTCGGCTGGTTTTGAATAAACCGGCGCGACGAAATGCCAGGCCTTACTGTTTTCTGTATTCAACATCGTGACGGCCTGCAACGCCTTGCTGAGCGGTTCATTCATTTCGGCAAGTTCCGCCTTGCCGCGCGTCAACAACACGCGCCCGTTGGCGTTGCGTATTTCGACACCGACCACGCCCGGGAAAGCCATGGTGGCATTCACCGCCTCGGCGACGTTGTCGGGAGAATCATAAATCAGCGCCAGGGAACTTTGCCGAGCCAGATTCTCGGTGATGTGTTGCCCCTGGTCTATCAGGTTTTCACGCACCCGCTTATTGCCCTGCCACGAGCCAACCAGGGAAGAAAACAATGCCAGCAGGAGAATACCCAGCGTAATCGCGAAACCAATCTGGCGCTGGAAAGTAAACCTTTGAAAAAATGCCGTTATTTTATTCTTCATGATAGTCGCGCCTTATGGCGCGGGGAACGTCATGTCAAAATTTTGCGGACGGCTGATATTGGCATCGAGATGCCTGGCCATGCGCAGGTTGACGGCCATCAACACCGCGCGCAAAGGCAACATGCCAGGTGGCTTGTTTCCAGCCTGCAAGCCGAGTGCATATCCGGCAAGCTGGCGACCCAATTCGACATTGTCGGGATACAGCGAAAACAGCGCGCCACGTTTTACATGTCCGAAGCTGCTGGAAAATACCGCCAGATTACGATCCCATGAAGCCTGCAATACCATCGGCAAGATCGTTCCTTCTTCTACCGTAGTGGAATCCTGGGGTAACCACAACGCATCCCGGCTACTGTTTGCGTCGCCCAGTATTTTGCGATAAGCATTCGTCGCGCTGCGCAGGTCCTGCGCCTCAAAGGCCGCGAATTCCAGCCCCTGGGCACGCGCGGCCTCTCTCGCCAGACGCATCATCCAGGTATTCTGGCGCGGGTCGTACACAGCGAATATGCGGCTTACGCCGGGCATCAAGTCCTTCAGACGGCGAAACAGCAACGCAGGATCCGGCGACAGAACGTTGACCTGCAAATTACGCGCTTTGTTTTCCTGCCCCATCAACACCCCACCCACCACCACGCGAATACTGCCATCCAGCGCGGAGGCGACTTTTGCGCCCTGCCTGCCCAGCGCGATCACCACCCGCGTATCCTGGCGGCGCAGGGTGTTATTCAACTCGCCGACATCCGCGTTTGCCCCCACCGCAAAATGGCTGACACGGCCACGGCTCTTGTCATCTATGCCGCTGACAATTTGCGCGAATACGCTGCGATAAGGCTCACCGATGTCGGGATAAATGACCGCGAGGGTATTTGCCCCCGTCGCCTCGGCAATCTTGTTGCCCAGCCTGCCGACCGACACTGCCGGACCGGCAACCCGGACCATCGCCGCATCGGGAATCGCGTCGAGGGCGCGAGCCATCCCGGCGTAGTCAGTCTGCAACGGGGCGGGGGAAGACAGGCGCAGGGACGGGGCAAGAACGCCTGTCAGCGCAGAAAAATCTTGTGGTAACGACAAATTATTGCCGGGCAGGAGGGCTGAGCCTTTTTGCATCGCCCAGGCTGGGGCGGTCATCAGCAATGCGAGCAGCAACAGCGCGCCTGCCCGGATACGGCAGGCCAGTAGGATGCATGACGGCAAGGTGGATAGACCCATGATTTTTTCGCTATAAAAGGCTTACTCACAGCAGTGTTAGACATACAGCTTGGTGTAAAATCGTGGACGAATTATACCCCGCCAGGATAACGGGCAGGAAGCCGATAACGCCGATATCCATCGGCAAACAATTATTAACGAGGACGCTCCATTCCCGGGTGCTAGTGTTTTGCCTACCAATAACGATACGAATGCAATCGCGGCAAGCCCGCTTATTGTGCCGCCGCAAACCGTCGCCGATTTGCTGGTCGGCTATCTGGAACAATGTGGTATCGAATATATATTCGGCGTGCCGGGCGGTGCCATCGAACCCCTATACAACGCCCTCGCCAGAAGCCGCCGCCGGGGCGGCATACGCCACATTCTGGCGCGGCACGAGACCGGAGCCGCTTTCATGGCAGACGGTTATGCGCGCGAAACGGGCAAAATCGGCGTTTGCTGTGCCACTTCCGGCCCGGGTGCCACCAACCTTATCACCGGTGTTGCCTGCGCCTACGACAATAACATTCCCCTGCTGGCGATTACCGGACAACCCGCATTGCCTTCCTTCGGCAAAAACCCGCTCCAGGAATCAAGCTGTACCGGGATCAATACGCTGGCCATGTTCCGGCATTGCACCCGCTACAATTCTCTGGTATCCCATCCGCTGCAAATGGAAGCCAAACTGATTTCCGCGCTGCAAAGTGCGATCCGTGCGCCGGGACCCTCCCACCTGACCGTTCCGGTGGATGTGTTCCGCAGCCCCAGCCCCCATCAGGTATCCCGTTACGATCTGCACAGTCTGCTGGCAGCGGCCTCTCTGGTGGATGACGATGCGGTCGAAACGCTGCGAAAGATGTTGTTTGAAGCGGACAATGTCGTCCTACTGATTGGTAGCGGGTGCGGTGAAGCGATCGGTACGATACTCCAGTTCGCCGCACTAAAAGGCACGCCTTTCGTCACGACACCGGACGGCAAGGGGCTGGTCAACCCGCAGCATGCACTGTTTTGCGGTGTTTTTGGTTTCGCTGGACACGCCTCGGCCAGGGCCGCACTGAGCGACAAATCGGTGGACTTGATTTTGGCAATCGGTACCAGCATGGGCGAATGGAACAGCGGTGGCTGGTGCGAGACTCTGCTCAATGAACGGTTGGTGCATATTGACGAATCCGAAGAACACCTGTCACACACACCGATGGCGCGCCTGCATGTACGCGGGCGTATCCTGTCGGTATTCAACCGTCTCGTCGAGCAGCTGTATGACCAGAACAAAACAGGCCACCTCAAACATTACCAGCGGCTTGCTCCGCGCGAACCGGAGGGCGTTGAGGGCAATCCGCAGCAAATGCTGGCAGCGCCCGGCAAATACCGGAGCAATGCGACACCGATCACGCCGCAACGGCTGATGCGCGAATTGGGGCGACGGTTTCCGCCTACCACGCGTTTCCTCGCCGATGCCGGCAACAGCGTTGCCTGGGCAGTTCACTATTTGCACCCCGATATTGACCGGCGTTTTGGCGAAAGGCGGATAGGCGGCGGCGCTCGCAAAATCTCGCTGGGACAACGCAAAAGCACGGGCGGCTGGCTGCGCGTCACGGTGGATTTTGCACCGATGGGCTGGGCTATCGGCGGCGCAATCGGCACGGCGGCCGCCAATCCCTCCGTGCCGGTAGTCTGCATTACCGGCGATGGCAGCCTGTTGATGAACGGCCAGGAAATTTCGGCCGCCGCCGCCGAAAAATTGCAGGTTATTTTCGTGGTACTCAACGATCAGGCTCTGGGCATGGTCAAGCACGGCCAGCGGCTGGCGGAAGCCGAACCCATCGCTTACGAACTGCCCCAGGTAGATTTTTGCAAGCTCGCGGCAGCCATGGGCATACCCGGCCACGTCATCCGTTCGCCGCAAGAACTGGACAATCTCGATTTCAATGCCCTCCTGCAACGTAGGGGGCCGACGCTGCTCGACGTGCGCATAGACCCCGATGAAGTCCCTCCCATGTTGCTACGCATCAAAACCTTAGGAAACCGCAAATGACGACCGATAAAATCCACACGCGCATCTGGCGCGAAGAACCCGAACCCGACAATGCTTTCGCCACCCGTGCCGCCTATTGCCGGGGTTACGACGTTTACGGCGAGATGCTGGGACAAGCGCGCTGGGTCGAAATGCTTTACCTGCTGTTCCGGGAAGAAGCGCCGACGGCAGCCCGGGCGGATTTACTGGAAGCCCTGGCGGTAGCACTCGCCAATCCCGGCCCGCGCGATGCCTCGGTTCACGCCGCCATGTGCGGCGGTGTCTGCGGCTCGACCGCCGCTTCCTCGCTGATGGCAGCGCTGGGAGTGGGAGCCGGGCAACTGGCCGGAGGTCATGAAGTGTTTCTGGCGATGCAAGGCTGGGTCGAATGCGGCACTGATTTAGGCGCATGGCAAAAACGCCTCGCCGGACTGGCAACGATTCCGGGCAGCATCTGGCCCGCGCCCGAACATCCCCCGGGTTTCGATCCCTACGGGGTCAGTACGGCCACCCCGGTAAAACAGACACTTGCCTGTCTCGCAGGCTTCAATGCGGGGTCGCATCTGTCCTGGTTGCAGCAAAATTTGCCCGACATGGAAGCGGCGGCGGGTTGCCCACTCACCTTGTCCGGTATCGCTGCCGCCGCTTTCAGTGATTTGGACTTTAGCCCGGAACAGGGCGAAATGTTGCACCTGCTGTTGCGCCTGCCGGGGGCGGCCGCCCATGCCCTGGAACAAAGCTCCATCGGTTACAAGAAGTTCCCGTTTGGCACCGTGGAACTGGAAAGTACAGCGGAACTGGAAAGTTCGCTGGAATTGGAACACACGGTGCAACTGAAAAATAAGGAACACGCATGAACACGTACAAAAACGACCCCAGCCTGCTACAGGAAAACGTCGGAATAGTGAAAAGCCGCATGGGTGCTTTTTACCCCGGCAGCCACGTCATTTTTCGCGGCCACGACCTGCACGCGGATTTAAAGGATATGGATTGGCTGGAGCTTTATGTGTTCGGCATCACCGGTCGCCGCTACACTAAAAAACAGTTGCGGCTGATGCATTCCATGTGGACTTACACCAGTTACCCGGATGTCCGGCTGTGGAACAACCGCGTGGCGGGGTTGGCGGGCAGTTCCCGCAGCACCGGAACTTTGGGCATGGCGGCAGCCCTGGCAGTTTCCGAGGCTTCAATATATGGGCGCGGCATAGACCTGCGCGCCATGGACTTTTTGATCCGCACCCGAAAACAGTTGGATGAGGGGGGCAATCTTGCCGAGTGCATCCGGCAAGAACTGAAGTCGCACCGCAGCATCGCCGGTTATGGCCGACCGCTGGTCAACGGTGACGAGCGCAACCCACACATCCTGGCCTTGGCGGGTGAGCTTGGCCTGGATCAGGGGCCATATCTGCGTTTGGCATTGGCAGTGGAAGAAAAATTGCTTGTCGGTCGCTGGCGCATGAAAATGAACTACGCTGGATTGGTCGCCCCTCTAGTGGTAGACCTCGGCTTTTCGCCGCGCGAATATTACCTGTTTTCATTTCCGGCTTTTCTGGCCGGAATGCCGCCTTGTTTCATCGAAGCATCCGACAAACCGGAAGGCACGTTGTACCCTGCCGCTTGCGCCGACATTCAGTATCAAGGAAAATCCCGGCGGCGCTGGACCAAGCCGGACAAAAAATAATGGCTGGCGCACCCGCACAAATAACAAGGAAACTCATGCCCTCCTCGCACCCCAAAAAACTCTGTGTCCTGCTGGCTCTGGTCTGGAGTTGCAGCGCTGCCGCGCAGAATTCCGAAGAGGAAGACCTGGCGCTGGTCTACGGCGACGCCACCACCCTCGCTATCGCCACCGGCGGTCAACAAGCCCTCACCCGCGCACCGGCAGCGGCGACCGTAATCACGGCGCGCGACATCGCAGCCATGGGGGCTACCGATCTCAATCAAGCACTAGAGTCCGTGCCGGGACTGCATGTTTTCATGACTAATGTCGGCTTAAATCCGATTTACAGCTTTCGTGGCATCGCTACCAGCCACAACCCGCAGGTGCTGATGCTGGTCAACGGCATCCCCATCACCAATGTTTTTTCCGGTGATCGCAGCCAGATTTGGGGCGGCATGCCGCTGGAAAATGTGGCGCGCATCGAGGTGATGCGCGGTCCCGGTTCGGCGCTGTATGGCGCGGATGCCTTCTCCGGGGTGATCAATGTCATCACCAGGACGGCGGCAGACCTCCAGGGCAGCGAATACGGCGCGCGCGCGGGCAGCTTTAACAGCCGCGATGTGTGGATACAACACGGCGGCAAACTCGGGATACTGGATGCCGCCTTTTATCTGCGCGCAGGGAATAGCGATGGCCAAAAAGGCATCATTCAGCAGGATGCGCAAACCGCCCTGGATACCCGCTTCGGTACTAACGTATCGCTCGCCCCCGGCCCGCTCAACGCCCAAAACCAGTCGCTGGATGCGCGCGCCGACTTGTCCTATCAGGCGTGGCGCGGACGGGCGGGCTATCAACAACGCGAACTGGGTGTGGGCGCGGGGGTAGCGGGTGCGCTCGATCCCAACGGGCGCGGCCATTCGTCCAGGTTATATCTGGACATGAGCTACGAGCAGGCAGACTGGATGCCGAATTGGGATGTATCCGGGGTCATCGGCTATTACGACATCAAGGACAAGCCGGGCAATCCAGCCTACACCCTGTTTCCGGCGGGCGCATTTGGCGGCGCTTTCCCCAACGGCATGATCGGCAATCCCGGACAATCCGATCAGCACACCCACGCCAGTGTTACCGCCGTTTATACCGCTTTCGCGCAACATCGGCTGCGTGTCGGCACGGGCTTCCGAGTGGATGACCTGTATGCGGCCCAGGAGACCAAAAACTTCGATGCAACTTTTGCCCCCTTGCCCGGCCTGGTGGATGCGACCGGCAATCCGGCGCTGGTCTATATGCTGCCGCACAAGCGCAAGCTGGCCTATGTGTTTGCTCAGGACGAATGGAATTTCGCCAGGGACTGGACCTTGACGGCAGGGGTGCGGCACGACCAATACTCGGACTTCGGCGGCACCACCAATCCCCGCCTCGCGCTGGTGTGGGACGCAGCCTACAACGTCGTGATCAAGGCCATGCATGGCACGGCCTTCCGCGCGCCCTCCTTCGCCGAGCAATACTCGATCAACAATCCGGTGGCAGTCGGCAGTTCCACCATCAAACCCGAGACGATCACCACCGATGAACTGGGCGTTTCCTGGCAACCTTTGGACGGGCTGAAAACCAATCTGAATATTTTCCGCTACCAGATGCGCAACATCATCTTGCCCGTCGCTGCGGTGTACCAGAATAGCGGCAACCAAACCGGGCGCGGTCTGGAACTGGATGCCACGCTGGATGTCACCAGCAAGCTGCGCCTGAGCGGCAATTTTTCCTTGCAGCACTCGCTGGACGGCGCGACCGGACAGGATGCGGGCATGGCACCGCACCGACATCTGTTCGCCCGCGCCGACTGGCGTTTCGCGCCGCTATGGCAGCTCGGTACGACGATCAATAACGTGAGTGGCAGAATGAGAGAGCCGGGCGATGTGCGTGCGCTGGTGCCAGACTACACCACGGTGGATTTGACTTTGCGGCGCGAAAAATTCGCGGGCGGCTGGGAGATGCGCGCCATGGTGACGAACCTGTTCAATCGCGATGCCAGAGAACCCACCTTCAAAGCGGTGGGCATGCCGTCCGATCTGCCGCTCCCGGGACGCGCTTTTTACGTTCAGATACAGCACAACCTTTAGGGAACCGCTGATTTATTCGTCATTGATGAAGCAACTGATAAAACGACTCAATTCTGGCTAAGGACTAAAGCCCAAGCCATCATGGATAGCCATTCGACTAACGGGCATGGAGATGTGACCACCCCTGATAATGAAACTTGCCATGCCCGCTCCCTCACCCCCGTCCCCCCTCTCCCAAAGGGCGAGGGGTACAGTTCGTCGCTGCGCGAGTTTCACGTTAAGCCTGCAAGCTGGCAAGTCGCAGGTTTCTCGGCGAAGCCTGCCCCGTACTGCGATACGGGAGCCGGAATCCAGCGCCTTGATTAAATAAGATGTTCGTTTTTGCGAAAACGTCAAAAAAGCATAAATCCACCTCTCCTTAAGTTTGAAATGCAACCACGGCACTGTGGTTTTTTGGCGGGCAAATTTGTTACACTGCTCGCCATTAAATTTGTCACCTGGTCATATTGAAAATCATGAAATCCAATCATTGTTTATTTTCCCGTCCACGCGGCTTTACCCTGATCGAAGTGATGGTCGTCATCGTCATTATCGCGGTACTCGCGGCATTGATCGTACCAAAAGTAATGAGCCGTCCCGACGAGGCGCGCGTCACGGCGGCCAGACAGGACATCGGCGCTATCTCGCAGGCGCTGAAACTCTACAAGCTGGACAATATGCGTTACCCCACTACCGAACAGGGCTTGCAGGCACTGGTCAAAAAACCTGCCAGCGCGCCCGTGCCGGAAAACTGGAAGGGCAACGGGTATCTGGAAAAATTGCCCAAAGACCCCTGGGGCAGCCCTTATCTGTACCTGCAACCCGGTTTGCACGGCGATGTGGATGTCATGAGCTATGGTGCCAACCGCGAAGCGGGCGGCGAAGGCAATGATGCGGACATCGGTTCATGGGATTTGTAGCTGGTAAAAAGAGGCGATATGCATCCTGAATCCCGCGTCCTCGCCGCGCAACAAGGCTTCACGCTGGTGGAACTGCTGGTGGTACTGGTGGTCATCGGTATCACCCTCGGCATGACCCTGGTGCAGTTGATGCCGGACGACCGCGCCGCACTGCGCCAGGAAAGCCAGCGTCTTGCCCTGTTGCTGGAAAATGCCATGCTGGAGGCGCAAGCCAGCGGACAAACACTGGGATGGTCGGGCGAAGCAGCGCATTACCGTTTCTGGAAAAAAAATGAATACAACGACTGGGTGCGCATCGAGGACGATACGCTGTTTCGCCCGCGCGATCTGCCCGAGGGGATGCGCATCAGCCAGACTAGCGTCGAGGAAGTGACGCTCCAGCCCGGCGACAAATTGGCGCTCAGCGCACAAGCCTACCCCCTGCCGTTTCGCATACGCATCGGCAATCAGTTCGGCAACGCCAGTGTCATCGGTAAAAGCACAGGCGAAGTGACCGCCCTTATGGATAACCAGACCCCTGCAACCCTGCCATGAAAATCCGCACAGCCAAGTCGCAACGGGGTTTTACGCTGCTCGAATCGCTGGTCGCGCTGGCGATACTCGCCATCGCCCTGGCGGCAGTGTTACGCGCAACCAGTGCCAGCACCAACAATGCGGATGCCTTGCGCGAACGGTTGCTGGCCGACTGGGTAGCGCAAAATCGCCTGGCACTCCATGCCGCACGGGGCGACTGGTTGCCAGTCGGCACGCAACATGGGGAAGAGACGCAGGCGGGACTCAAATTCGTCTGGGACGAAAAAATCAGCACCACCCCCAATCCGGCGTTTCGCCGCATTGACGTTAATGTCCATGCTGCCAGCGCGCCACAGTACACGCTGCGTAACCTGACCGGCTACCTGGTGCAGTTCCCGCGCCGATGAAACCCAACAACCAACATCGCGGCTTTACCCTGATTGAGCTGCTGGTCTCGCTGGTCATTCTGGCCTTGCTGTCAGTCGCGGCTTATCGCAGTCTGGATGCGGTGTTGCAATCCCGCGAAAGGGTCGCCGCCGAAACGCGCAAATGGCAACATCTGACGTTTTTCTTTACGCGACTGGATCAGGACATCGCGCAGGCCGTGCATCGTCGCGTGCGTGACGCGGGCGGACTATCGCAAGCGGAATGGCTAGGCCACGCCGTCGTGGTGGGCGAGGATGATGCGGAACTGACTTTTAGCCGCGCCGGCATCCAGGATCAGGGCTTAGCCATGCAAGCACCGCAGCGCATCGCCTACCGTTTTGAACAAGGCAACATCGTACTGCTGCGCTGGCAGATGCCCGATCAGGCGGAACGCATGAGACCGGTACGCTATACGCTGTTGCAGGGGGTACGCGAATTCAAATTACGTTATCTCGACAGTTTGGGTAACTGGCAAGCGCAATGGCCGACAAGCGACAGCACGGCAGGTCTGCCGCAGGCAGCCGAAGTGTCGCTAACGCTGGTTGGCGGCGAAAAACTAAGCCGTATTTTTGCGCTGCAATGAAGCCCGCCTACCCTCAGCGCGGCGTTGCAATCATTATGGTGATGCTCATCGTAGCGCTGGCTACCGTGCTGGCCGCCTACCTGGCGCAACAACAGCAATTATGGCAACGCCAGGTTGCCAGCCAGTTCGACCACGCAGAGGCGCGCAGGCTGGGCATTGCTGGCGTTGATTGGGCGCGTGCGGTGCTGGCCGATGATGCCCGCGCCAACAGCACGGACCATGCGGGCGAGATGTGGACACTGCGCTTGCCCGCCATGCCGGTGGATAACGGTGAGGTGATAGGCATCATCGAAGACCGGCAGGGAATGTTCAACCTGAATAGTCTGGTACGCAACGGGGTCAGCAGTGCGCCCGACATCGCACAATTTCAGCGCCTGTTGGGTTTGCTCGATTTGCCCGGCGAACTGGCTTTGGCACTGGCCGACTGGATAGATGACGACAGTGAGACCCAATATCCGGGAGGCGCGGAGGATGGCTACTACCTGTCATTGCCGCAGCCTTACCGCAGCGCCAATCATCAGCTGGTGGAACTGGGCGAGTTATCGCGAATAAAAGGATTCGACCAACGCAACATCGAGCGTTTGCGTCCCTTTGTCAGCGTGTTACCGCTCTCGCCGCCCATCAACGCCAACTTTGCCTCCGCCGAAGTGTTCGCCGCCGTGATACCGGGCATGAGTTTGGCGGAAGCGCGCGTCCTGGTACAGCAACGGCGCGGCAAACCCTACAAAAATCTGATTGACTTTCAACAACGGCTTCATACAAAGTATAACAATTTGAATATAAACAACTTTTCTGTAAGCAGTGATTTTTTCTGGGTGACTGGGCGCGCCCGCGTCGCCCAGTCACAGGTCACCACCCAGGCGCTGTTGCAACGTAACGGAGGCTGGCCTGACATCGTCTGGCAAAACATACAATGAGTAAACGCCTGCCCGCCACATCTTCCGCCATTGCACTTGAGACGCTGCCGCCGCGCTATGCGGCAATTGACGCGTTGCGCGGTTGGGCAATCGTGATGATGATCGCCTATCACTTCAGTTTCGACCTGAACTACCACGGCTGGATACATCAGGACTTCAATCATGCGCCGTTCTGGCTCGCCGCACGCGCGTGCATTGTCAGTCTGTTCCTGTTGCTGGTGGGTATCAGTCTGGTGTTCAACGCGCAATGTGCTGATCCCCGTTCCTTCTGGCGCAGACAAACCCGGCTGCTGGTCGCCTGTGTCGCGGTATCTCTGGGCAGCTACCTGATGTTCCCGGACAGCTTCATTTTCTTCGGCATATTGCACTTCATCCTGTTAGCCAGCCTGGTGGGTCGCCTGTTCGTGCGCTTTCATTACGCCAATCTGGCGGCTGCGCTGCCGGTATTGTTGGCAGGACTGCTTTATAGCAACCCGCTGTTCAACGCGCCCTTGCTGCAATGGCTGGGTTTCATGACCTACAAGCCATTTACCGAGGATTACGTACCGTTTTTTCCGTGGTTTGGCGTAGTATTGGCCGGCGTTTTTCTGGGCAGGCTGATCATCGGCAAACCCGGTTGGCTGATCAGCTATCAACCCGGTTCGCAGATACGGCTGTTGGCACTGGCTGGCCGCCATAGTCTGGCAATATATTTGCTGCATCAACCTGTCCTGCTCGGTGTTCTTTTTTTGGTGGCCTCTATATGAATGTTCTACGCATCTATTTTTCGGCGCTTTGGCGCGACAGCACCAGCCCCTGCCCCTGGGCGTTGTGCGACGACTCCGGCGCAGTCTTGCAGCAGGGTCTATCACCCCTGGCCAGCATGCCCAAAACATACCACTGCATCGGCATCCTTTCAGCCGACCGCGTGCTGATGTTCACCGCCCCACAACCGCCGGGAAACCAACGCCGCTGGCAAGCCGCCCTGCCCTTCATTGCCGAAGAACACGCGCTGACCGACCCCGACGACATTCACGCCGTGCCTGCCGCGACCTCACAAGCGGACACCATGGCGGTGTCCGTGATAGCAAAATCCTGGCTGAAACAAATCGTGGCGGCGACCACCGAGGCTCGCTTGCCGCTGCGCCGCCTGATCGCCGAGACGCTCATGCCCGACTTGTCCGCCGCCTCATGGACATTGGTCTGGGATGGCAGCAGCGGCTTTCTGCGCACTTCACCCACCACCGGACTGACGCTCGACAGCGGCGATCATGAAACTCCCCCGCTGGCACTGCTGCTCAGTCTGACTGCCGCAGGCACTCACCCGCCACGGCAGATTGAACTGCGTCAGATACAGTCAGCGGATGTCGCTGTTTCGCCTGCACAGGATTTGCCAGGCTGGAATTTACCCGTTCCGCTAGTACGGGGTGAGGCGTGGGATTGGCAGCGTGCGCCAATCCCCGAGGCAATCCCTAACCTGCTGTGGGGCGATTTCGCGCCGCCCATGCGCTTGTTCGAGAGTTTGCCCAAGTTACGCCCTGTCCTGTTCATTTTGCTCGCGGCATTCATCATCGAGGTGGTTGGAACGCACATCGAATGGGCTATTTTGGCGCAGGAAAAACATGCGCTGACACAACAGCAGGAACACATTTTTCACGCCGCTTTTGGCGATGACAGCACGCTGGTTGATGCGCCGCTACAAATGCAACGCAATCTCGCCGCCTCCCGCCATGCGGCGGGTGTCGCCGACACTACTGATCTCATTCCCCTGCTGGATAGCGCGGCGCAGGTTATCGGCACGTTGAACGCAGGCTCACTGCGCAGTTTGAACTACGATTCCGGCAAACTCGAACTTGATCTCAAACTGGCCCAGTCAGTTGATTTCGATGCGCTGACAAAAAAACTGCAAAGCCGTGGCCTGAAGGTACGCACCAGCGACATGCATGATCTGGGCGATGGGACTAGCCAAGCAAAACTGACACTTTCACTGGAAGCGCTGCAATGAATACACGTCTGAAAACACTACGCCTGCAACATTGGGACAATCGCCCGCAGCATGAACGCCGCGCCATCCTTGTCGGCGCATCATTGCTGCTGCCGCTGCTGGCCTATTTCCTGCTGTGGCAACCCGCGCATGACGCAGTCGGCAAATTGCGTGAAAAACTGCCGCAATTACGCCTGCAAACCGAACAAATGCACAAAGCTGGAATGCAAGTCGAGGAAATGCGCCATCGTCCGCAACTGGCGGTCATGGATGCGCTGGCCGTCAAGGCCGCCATCGAAGAATCAGCAAGCCGCCATCAGCTGCGCGATGCGCTGACTACCATCGTCCCGCAGGAACCCAACGGGGTACGCCTTACCGTCACCTCGGTCGCATTTGAAAAATGGCTGATCTGGCTGCGCGATTTACAAACCTCGCAACACATCCGCGTTGATTCGGTCGCCATCACGCAGCTTGCCGAACCCGGCATGGTCGCTATCCGTGCCACCCTCACCAACGGCAACGCACCGTGAGAAAAACACGCTATCTGGCGCTGTTTGCCGTCATATATTTTGTCGGCCTGTTATGCGTCACCGCACCTGCCTCTGTGCTGGGGCTGGTCATTCAGCATGTCAGCCATGAACGGCTGTCGCTCGCCAATAGCCAGGGAACAATCTGGCGCGGCAGCGCCACCCCCGTCCTGCACACCAACAAAAAATCCGCTATTCCACTGCCTGTACTATATTGGCAGATCAGGCCGCAAGCCTTGCTGAAAGGCCGGATCAGTGCTCGATTAAGCGTGGACAATCCCGAGTCTGCCACGCAGATGGAGCTTACGCTAGACCGACAATCTGTCACGCTGAACCACGTCCTGTTGAATTTTTCGGCAGAAATATTAGGCGAATTGTCCCCTTACCTGAAACCCGCACAGCTAGGCGGCAACCTGATGCTGCAAAGCCCACAACTCACTTACTCCGGCAACCAATTGCAAGGCAAAGCCACGGTGCATTGGAATCAGGCGGGTTCTGCCATGTCGGCGGTGCATCCTTTGGGCGATTATCAAATTAATATCGAGGCGGCACAGAATAATCTGCGCGCAGTATTGACCACCCGGAACGGCGCGCTGTTGCTGGATGGTCAGGGCAACTGGTCGTCCGGGCAGAAATTCCATTTCAATGGCACGGCTCGCGCCACCCCCGAATCTCAAGACAGGCTTGCCGAGCTGCTCCAGCACTTGGGTCCGGAAGTCTCGCCCGGCATCTATGGGATTTCGCTCTAACGATCATGGCGCAGGCCATCCCGAATGATGAATCGTTTGAGCCATGATCGCTCCCTCCCTTGCAGGGCGCATTTCGGCGTAGCCGAAATCGTTCACAAGGCGCGGAGCTTGCTCCGCGAAACCCCTCGTTCACCCCCCCGTCCCCCCTCTGATGGAACAACTGATAAAACAACTCAATTCTGGCTAAGGGCTAAAGCCCAAGCCATCATGGATAGCCAATCCACTAAGCCAGCAAGCTGGCAAGTGGCTGGTTATCCCAAAGGGCGAGGGTTACAGTTCGTCGCTGCGCGAGATTCACGTTAACGGAGCATGGCAATGATGCCCTCCTGATAGCGTGAGCCAGGTTATTTGTGGGGGGGGAAATCGCCTACTTTTCAGCGCGCTTACCCATTTCCATGGTAGTCGAATGGAGTATCCGAGTTTAATCAGTTTTTTGTGTTTAATGCACCATCTGGTTCATGTCTATGATGGGCATCAAAATAGCCAGCACGATCAGTAGCACGATGCCACCCATGGTCAAAATCAGCACAGGTTCGAGCAACGAAGTCAGAATCGCGGTGTGATTGCCGACCTCTTGCTCCTGCTGTGCCGCCGCACGTTCCAGCATGACATCCAGTTGACCGCTGGCTTCGCCGCTGGCAATCAGATGCACCAGCAACGGCGGAAAATATCCCGACACCGCCAAGGCACGGCTCAGGCTGACACCCTCGCGCACTTTGTTGGCCGCTTCCTCCAGTGCTGCGCGCATCGGCAAATTATTGACCACCCCCGCCGCCGCATTCAACGCCACCATCAAAGGCACGCCGCTGCCGACCAGAATCGCCAGGGTGCTGGCCATGCGCGCGGTGTTGACACCCCGCACCAAACGCCCCGCCATCGGCAATTTCAATAATCTCAGGTGCGTTTGATAACGCAGCCGTGGCTGGCGTAGCGCGAAGTGTAGCGCCACGCCGCCTGCCGCCAGCAACAGCAACCAATAACCCCAGGTTTGTTGTAGGGTGGCACTCAACCAGATCAGCGAACGGGTCAACAATGGCAAGGTTTGATGCGATTGCTCAAACACGCCGATGACCTGCGGCACGACGTAAATCAGTAAACCGCTGACCACCAGCAACGCCACCAGCGTGACTATCACAGGGTAAACGAAGGCCAATACGACCTTTTGCCGCAAGGCCTGACGCTGCTCGGTGTAATCGGCCAGACGCAACATGACGCGTCCGAGTTCACCCGACGCTTCGCCTGCCGTGACCAATGCGCGGTACAGTTCGGGGAAAATGGTTTCGTATTTACCCAGCGCCTTGGCAAACGTTTGCCCGCCCAGCACTTCCGCGCGCACTCCGGCCAGCACTTGCCGCGCCGTTTCGTTTTCGCTTTGTTCGATCAGCGCGCTCAGTGCCTGTTCCAGCGTCAGGCTGGCGGCCAGCAAGGTCGCCAGTTGGCGAGTAATCAGGCTAAGTTGCGCTACCGACAAGCGGCCACGTTGCCAGCGACCATGACTGCCAGATTGCATGTCATCCTGGGATACGGCTGCGATGGCAACGACCGTGCATCCCGACTCGCGCAAGTTGACCCGCGCCTGACGCACGGTATCGGCTTCAATCACGCCGCGCAGCAGCTTGCCCGCACGATCCAGTGCCTGATAACTAAAAGCTGTCATGATTTAACGTGAGATTTGCGTAGCAATGATGTTTACACACACGACTGCCGGGAGGGGGTAAAAGCGCGCGTAGCGAGAATTCCAGATATATGCATTCCATGATCGTCATAGCCGTTAGTCGCGAGTGACGCGCAACAACTCTTCCATCGCGGTGAAGCCGGAAGCGACCAGTCGCAGACCGTCCTGGCGCAAGCTGTGCATACCGTGTTGCAGGGCATACTCGCGCAAATCCTGCTCGGCAGCGCGATCGTGTATCAGGTGGCGCAAGCCATCATCCACCGCAAGCAATTCGTAAATACCGCTACGCCCCCGATAACCGGTATGGTTGCACGCAGCGCAGCCGACAGGCCGATATAACTGTAACGGTGATATGTCTGACTCGAACAGGGCGAGCTCGATAGCATCCGGCTGATAAGCCTCGCGACACTCGGTACACAGCGTGCGTACCAGCCGTTGCGCCAACACACCCAACAGACTGGATGACAGCAAAAATGGCTCGATGTCCATATCGGTCAGGCGCGTGATCGAGCTGACCGTGTCGTTGGTGTGCAGAGTCGCCAGCACCAGATGTCCGGTCAAACTCGCCTGCACCGCGATCTGCGCGGTTTCCAGGTCGCGGATTTCACCGATCATGATGACATCGGGATCCTGGCGCAAAATGGCGCGCAGGGCGCGCGCGAAACTCATGTCTATACGCGCATTAACCTGAGTCTGGCCGATGCCATCCAGGTCATATTCGACTGGATCTTCCACCGTCATGACGTTGGTCACGGTGGAATCAATGCGCGACAGCGCGGCATACAGCGTGGTGGTCTTGCCGGAACCCGTGGGACCTGTCACCAGCACGATGCCGTGGGGCTGGCGAATCAGCATATCCATTGCTGCCAGCGTCTTGCCTTCCATACCCAGACGGGTCAACTCCAGCCTTCCGGCATCTTTGTCCAGCAGGCGCAACACGATGCGCTCGCCGTGTCCCGTGGGCAAGGTAGAGACGCGCACGTCAACCGGCTTGCCCGCCAATCTTAGCGTAATGCGCCCATCCTGCGGCAGACGCTTTTCGGCAATATCCAGTTCTGCCATGATCTTGATGCGCGATACCATCGCGGCATGTAAGGCACGATGTGGTTCGATCACATCCTTGAGCGTGCCGTCCACTCGGAAGCGTACAGCGGAGCGCGTCTCAAATGGCTCGATATGAATGTCCGAGGCATTTTCGCGTACCGCCTGGGTGAGCAACGCATTGATCATGCGAATGACGGGTGCATCGCTGTCGGCATCGAGCAAATCTTCTATTTTCGGCAGGTCATTCACCAGTTGCGACAAGTCCATGTCCTGTTCGACATCATCCACCATTGATGCCGCCGAACCTTCGGCCTGCCCATATGCTGCCGCCAGTTCCCGTTCAAATTCGGCAACCGATATGCGGGTCGCATGTACCGGTACTGCCAGCACACGGCGCACCTCTGCCAGCACGCCAGGCGCGGCATCCGCTCGCAGACTCACTGCCGCGCCCTCCTGGGTCACTTTGAGAAGCAGCACACCCTGGCTTTTGGCAAATGAATAGGGAATTTTTTTTGGGGAAAACTTGCTTGACACAACCGTATCCATCATCATCCCAGCCTTCTGCACTTGGTCGTTACGCGACAATTCACGGCTTCACCACAGCTTGCGGGTTTGCTGCATTAAGACCCAGCGGCGGCAAGGTCGGAGCGGGTATGTCCGGCAAAAGTAAACGAGAAGGAAACTGCCCTTTCGTTTGTTCGCCGCGCAAATATTCGTAACGATCCTGTGTCAAGCCCTGATGTTCCTGGCTGTCGCGCATCACATATGGGCGTATGAACACCATCAGATTGGTTTTGGTGTGTCGCCTTGCCTCATGGCGAAACAGATTGCCCAGCAAAGGAATGTCGCCCAGCAGGGGTACTTTGTCTTCACCGTTGCTCACCGAGTCCTGGATCAAACCGCCCAGCACGATGATCTGTCCCTCCTCAATCAATACGGTAGATTCCAGCGAACGCTTGTTGGTGATCACGCCAGCCGCATTATTGATGGTCTGATTCTGTACGCTGGAAACCTCCTGAAATACCTGCAACCTGACCGTCCCACCCTGCGAAATCTGTGGCTTGATGCGCAAGGTTAACCCGACATCCTTACGCTCTATGGTTTGGAACGGCGTGGCGGTCGCCGCTGCCCCTGTTTGCGCATAACTGCCGGTAATGAATGGCACATTCTGACCGATGATGATCTTGGCTTCTTCGTTATCCAGGGTCAGCAGATTGGGCGTAGACAGGATGTTGGCATGTGCATCCGTTTCCAGAAAGTGCGCCAGCATACCCAGATTCAACACCGTTCCCAAGCCCGTGATCGTGGTAGTCCCTTTGACGATGCCGATATTCAGCCCCTGCCCCACCGTGCCGATGTTGCCCGCTGCCGTGATGATGTTGCCGCCGCCCGCGCCTGCCACACCAAAGTTGGTTCCGCCGATCACATTCGCCCCAGGGTTGTTGATACCGTTCAGTGCTTGCCACTGAATACCAAATTCCGCCGCCTTGTCTGCTGTCACCTCCGCGATGAGTGCCTCGACAAACACCTGCGCACGACGCACGTCGAGCATTTCCACCACGGCGCGCAAATTGTTGTATACCGCGTCGGAAGCCGTAATAATCAAGGCATTAGTTGCTGCATCCGCCTGAATGATACCTCCGCCCGCGACCGGTACGGCATTCGTGGCGACCGCTACACCCGGCGTACCCGAGGTGCTTGGCGGGGTACTCGCGACAGCCGTTGCCGCCGTATCGCCGCTCAACACGGCGCGCAACGTCAACGCCAGTTTGGCAGCCTCGGCATTTTTCAGGTAGATCACATGAATATTGCCCGGTGCGCTGGTTTTTACGTCCAGCTTGGCAACCAACTCGCGCACTCGCTCAATACGCCCCGGGCTATCCGTACTCAGCAGCAAACTATTGGTACGCGAATCCGCCATCAACATAAAACGCTGGCTCGCATCGGTCGAGCCCGTTGCCACCACCGAACCGTCCAGCATCAGGCGATTGATGGTTTGTGCCACGTCCATCACCGACGCGTATTTGACGGGAATGACGATAGGCGCGGAAGTGTTGGGTTGGTCTATGGTTGCAACGATCTGCTCGATGCGTTTCAGGTTGCTGGCATAGTCGGTCACCAACAGCGCGTTATTATTGGGATAAGCCACCACGATATTATTGGGAGCAATCAATGGTCGCAGGATAGGCACCAGTTGTACCGCCGACTCGTGGTGCAGCATGAACACGCGCGTCACCAGCTTGTCGCCATTACCGTTTTTGTTGCCGATACCGGGAATATATAGCTTGGCATCCGCCTCCGGCATCACCTTGGTCACCCCGTTTGATTCGACTGCCGCATAGCCCTGCAAACGCAATGCAGTCAACAAGGTATCGTAGGCCAGAGAAGCTGGAATCGGCGTTGCGGAAACAATATTGATGCTCCCCTTCACGCGTGGATCAACCAGAAAATTGCGCTTGGTGATTTGTGATACCGCTTTTATGACTTCTTCGATATCTGCATTCACAAAATTCAGTGACACCTGTTCTTCCGCCGAAATTGCCACGGACGACACCACCAACATCCCGCACAACATCAGCCGTACCAACCAGATCCTCATCAATTACCCCTTGTAAAGTTTATGATTTATCATGCCTGCCCGCCAAACAGCTTGCACGACTGAATAGGTTTGTCATTTTATCCCGCCTGACAGGCGGGCAGTTTCAGGGACTACCGGGCTAACGGGCATGGCAATGATGCCACCCATGATAATGAAGCTCACCATACCCGTTTTCCCCTTTCCAATTACCCCTCGCTACACAAAATTCCACGTTAAGGCGAAACAACGGTCACGCCTGGAGCATCAGCCGCCTTGCCGGGTATGGGTTTTGCCATATCTATCCGCTGGCGGACTCCCCCCCGTTCGATCAGCACATGATCAATCGCCACCTCCGCCAGTTTTGCTCCCGCGACGATCTCCGCACCAGCCGGCAAGCCTACCTGACGTTTGCCATCAATCTCCAACACCGCAAAACCGGGATTTCCGGCAAATACACCGACCAGACGCACATTGGGCATGACGCTAACTACCGCCGACACCGACGCAACACCAAACAGCCGTTCTGTCTGGAATTCGGAAGTGGCTTGCGTAGCCGGCAACACTGTCGTGCTACCTGGCGCAAATAACACCCAAGTCCAATGAGCCAGCATTGCCACGATTACCAGCACCGCCAGCCCGCGCCACAGAAATGATGCCCGCATGACCGCCACAGCCACACCACTTGTTCGCAATGACATCCCCCGTTTTCCAAGCACCTGCATAGTCCCTCCGATCAACAGTGGCGCAGTATACACAATGAAGTTGAATTGGCGATATGACATCCATAAGGATAGGTGCATCCCAGGCTTCAACAGATGTCTTGTAACATCCATCGCTTGTTAACGAACTGGGTGGAACAGACGCTAACTTTTATTTGCCGGGGTTTGCCTTTTTCCATCTGGCATGTTCATGTTGCCCGTTGTGATTTTTGCTGTGGCTAAGGGGAAAAATCTATTCCACCTTCATAAAAGTGGAATTATGGGCACGGTAGTAAATATTTCGAGAAAATATTAAATGGAATCGTGTACGACTGTACATTTTTCGGTAGTTGAGTGGTAGACTTTGCCGACTGCAATGCGCAGCCACCTATTAACGAATATTTTCACTGAGGAATTGACATGAATAGAAAAGAACTGATTGATGCTTTGGCCGAGAAAACCGGAAGCACAAAAATTGCCGCTGAACACAACATCGCAGCTCTGATTGAAATCATTGGCGAAACACTGGGCAAGGGCGACAATATTGCACTGGTTGGATTTGGTACCTTTGAAGTCCGCGAACGCGCGGCACGCGTTGGCCGTAATCCGAAAACAGGTAAAGAACTAAAAATCAAAGCATCAAAAGCACCCGCATTCAAAGCGGGTGCCACACTCAAAGCAGTCGTAAACGGTACAAAGTAATTTATTTAATACACCCGCCTTCGTTGAAGGCGGGTGTATTAACGCCACTCTTCTCGAAAATCTCGCAACAATTGTCCAAGCCTTGCTCTGCCCTTGCTCTGCGGTTAGTTGGAACAAGCCAACAAAATCCGCTATCCAGCACCGGAATACCCTCTCATACCTCGTCGCAAACTACTTACCAGCGGGTTATAACCCCTCGGCACAGATGAAGTTTTGCGTGACGATCCTCTTATCATCCGACTCTTGTTGATTCGGCAAAATTACCGGTGAAACTCAACTGCGAGCATTCATGGAAGTCATTTTCGATAATTTGACCGTTTGCCAGGGTTGCACCTGATCCCAGGTAAAACGCCATTCCCAATTACCGTCAGAACTGCCGGGCAGATTCATGCGATCCTCTCCCGACAGGCATAAAACATCCTGCATTGGGAATATGACAGTATTTGCCACCGATCCAGACAGTGCGCCCATCATGTCCCAGGGTACATCTATCACCTCTCTGCCGAAATACTGCCGTACAAAGCTCTTTTCCTTTTCCGAAGCGGTATTCCACCAACCCAGCATAGTGTCGTTGTCATGCGTGCCGGTATAGGCAATCGTGTTGGCGATGTAGTTATGGGGCAGAAAATGATTTGAATTATCTTCTGCAAAAGCAAACTGCAGGATGCGCATACCCGGTAGTTCAAAGTTATCTCGCAGTTCTGCTACGTCCGGGGTAATAACACCCAGGTCTTCGGCAATAATAGGCAAATCCACGAACGCTTTTTTGAATGCGTCAAATAGTTTGGCACCAGGCCCCGGCAACCATCTACCATTGACTGCGGTGTTTTCATTGGCTGGTACTGCCCAATAAGCGGCAAAGCCCCGGAAATGATCTATGCGCACCCGATCAAAGCTGCGCAGCGCGTGCCGCAAACGTTGCACCCACCAGGCGTAGCTGGTCTGTTCGTGAACATCCCAGCGATACAGCGGGTTTCCCCATAATTGTCCTGTCGCGCTGAAATAATCAGGTGGCACACCCGCGACAGCTATCGGATAACCGCTTTGATCAAGCTCAAAAAGCTCGGGGTGTGCCCATACATCAGCACTTTGATAAGCGACGAATATCGGCACATCGCCTATCAACTGAACACCACGCTCATTGGCGTACTGCTTTAATTGCTCCCATTGGCGAGCAAAACACCATTGGCAGAATTTCCAGAAATTGATTTGTTCGACGTATTCCACTTCCAGACGACGCAAGGCTTCAACCTCACGGTTGGCGAGTGCGGTCGGCCATTGATTCCAGTTGCGACCTTCTTGCTGCTCAGAAATCGTCTTGAAAAGCGCATAATCCCTGAGCCATTCATGTTGAGCCATGCAAAACTCTGAATAAGCACTATGCATCGCCTCGTTACCACCGGCAAAGAACTGTTTGGCCGCACGATGCAAACGCTCTACCCGAAACTGCTTCTGTAACCCATAATCCACCCGGTCATGACGGAATTCCGGCAGAGGGATCAGTTCTTCCTGGGACAACCAACCCTGATGCGCCAAATCAAGAAGGTCAACCATCAGCACGTTGCCCGCAAAGGCTGAGGAACTCATATAGGGAGAATTACCGGGTCCTATTTCACCCAAAGGCAGCACCTGCCAATAAGTTTGCCCCGCACCAGCCAGCCAGTCTACGAAAAGATAGGCATTGGAACCCAGATCGCCCGCACCCAATACACCCGGCAGAGAAGTCGGGTGGAGCAAAATACCGCTAGTGCGTTCATCAATCATAACCATCTGATTTCTATATAATATTGTTCACTTCTAAAAGACAACTATTCCGTCGCTCTTCGCATCGCCCCGCTCACTTCGGTTGCTCCTACATGCCCACGGCTGACAGGCTCGGATAACGTTTGAGGTGCTGCCAACTTCAACAAGCGATAGAGCTCGGTCAAATTGTGGCGGTACAGACGGTCAAAACTGGCGACCGAGTTGGACGGGTTGTAATCGCCAAACCACCAGAACCAGTCAGAACTTTCGCAGGAGCAAAGTTGTTTCTCGGCAGCAGCCTGTTCGCACTCACTAAGACGCCCACTGGACATGACAATATCGTAACTTTGTTTAGCTTCGCAAAGTAAGTCCCATGCACGATTTTTGTCTTCACAACCTATCCACGTCGAGAAGTTGCCATACACCCAACTGCCCGCAGCAATGGTCGGCAAACTGGCAGGATGGGCAAGGTCGGTGCGCAATGGACTGAGCTTTGTATAATCGCCATAAGTATTGGTGTGAATTTTGGGATGCACTTCAAGCTGAGCATATAACTCATCCAGGAAGTAATAGCCGTTATAGGGGTAGTACTCCCAGGCATTCTCCCCATCCAGGATCACGCTAACGATAGGGGTTTCACCTTCGGGTGCATTTTTGGCGATATTTTTTAGCTGGGTAACAAAATGCAGCGCCGCATCCTTGCCATGCCAGCGCGAATATTCAAAGCCGATCAAATCGGACAATTTGTCATCCCGGAAAAAACACTGCAAACCGTCCGCACCTTTTTCCAGTGTGTAAGGGCGGTACAAATAGTGATTGCGATCGGGAACGTCCTGATGCGACTTGCGCAAGCTGTTGACCAATACCCCTTCCCCACTGGCGGCCCAACCACATCCTTGTTCGGCAAATACTTCCAGAGTCTCATCCGAAATAGACCCCTCGGCTGGCCACATTCCTTTCGGCTCACTACCAAACCGCGCTTTATGGCTCTCCTTTGCCAACTGAATATGGCGCGTAACACGCAATCTTCCTTTCGGGTAGTGCGGTGACTTGGGTTGAGGTGCGTCCGGCATCGCTTCTTTGGCGCTGTTGAAATCAATTAGCAGGGGTGCCAAAGGATGATAGTGCGGCGTAGCGGATATTTCCACTTGACCGGAATCGGACAGTCTGCGATAGCGCGGAATAATGTCGCTCGTCAACTCGCCAATCAAATCGAACAATGCCTTGCGGTCTTCATAGCTGAAGCCCATCCCTTTGGTCATCAGACGCGGCACCAGCTCATGTTCGCGACGCACGCTTTCACCGCACCAGGCCAAGTGATACCAGGTCAACAGGTCAGCCATGTACTGCCCAGACAAATAATCCAGCGCAGGTTCGCCATTTTTTTGTAAATGCTGGAACATCTCCCATAGCAGGCTATAGGCTGGGTAGGGGGCAATCATTTTAGTGTGATCGCTCTTAAAACATGCGTCCAGCGTGAATTCACGCTGATCTACCGACAACTCGCACGAATTTTTGTGTACCAGCAAGCGCAACAAGGGATCGCGTATGTTGCCCGTGGCAAACTGGTCGGCGTAATCTTCCAACTGGTCGAGCAGAATGGGGACAAAATTGACTACGGCACGCATCTTGGGGTGATGCTCAAAGTGATACGCCATATCGGTATAGTCTTTGATGGCGTGCAAATAAACCCACGGCAACACAAAATCACCGCTGGAATAATTACGGTAATCCGGCTGATGCATATGCCAGAGAAAAACTAAATCGAGGGATTTTTTCATAAGAAAACCCCGCCGCTTTAGGGCGGAGGGGATATTGATTTTAATTAACGAACACTGTGCAGAATTTGTCCAAGCATGTCCGGGGTAACCAGCGTTATACCGTTCTCGCTGACGTGAAAATGTTTACGGTCATCTTCGAGATTGACACCAATTTCCATGCCATCTGGAATCGTGCAACCTTTGTCCACAATCACGCGTTTCAAGATAACGTTCCGTCCCACATTCACTTCAGGTAACAGCACAGAATCTTCAATGGTCGAATAACTGTTAACGCGCACATTGGAGAACAACAATGAATTCTTCACCATCGAACCGCTGACGATACACCCGCCAGAAACCAGCGAATCAACTGCGATTCCGCGACGACCCGGTTCGTCAAACACAAATTTGGCGGGCGGCAGCTGTTCCTGATGTGTCCAGATCGGCCATTCCTGATCGTACATATTCAGCTCTGGAACAACCTTGGTCATTTCCATACTGGCCTCCCAGTAGGAATCAATCGTTCCAACATCGCGCCAATACGGTGTTTTATCTTCGTCCATGCCCACGCAACTGTGTTCAAAACTTTGCGCAAAAACGCGATATTTTTCAACCAGATGCGGTATCAGATCCTTACCGAAATCATGACTGGAACCCGGCATATCCGCATCGCGGATCAACTGTTCAATCAGGAACTGGGTATTGAATACATAAATACCCATACTGGCCAATGACATGGCGGAATTGCCAGGAATCGAAGGTGGATTGGCAGGTTTTTCAACAAACTCCACTACGCGCGACTCAGCATCCACTCCCATCACACCAAATGCATAGGCTTCGGCAACTGGCACTTCCAGGCAAGCCACCGTCATATCAGCATTTTTTTCCACATGGGAAGCCAATAATTTACCGTAGTCCATTTTGTAAATGTGGTCACCCGCGAGAACCACGATATATTGACACTTCGAGCCGCGAATGATGTCCAGATTCTGGAACACCGCATCGGCTGTACCTTGGTACCACTGATCTTCGCTGATGCGTTGCTGTGCTGGCAGCAAGTCGAGGTACTCGCCGAACTGACCATTCAGGAATGACCAGCCACGTTGAATGTGCTGGATCAGACTGTGGGATTTATATTGTGTCGCCACACCGATGCGGCGTATGCCTGAATTAACACAATTGGAGAGAACGAAATCAATGATGCGGAACTTCCCGCCGAAAGGGACGGCGGGTTTGGCACGCCAGTCAGTCAATTCGTGCAAACGGCTACCGCGACCTCCGGCCAGTACCATCGCGTAGGTATTCTTGGTCAAACGACTTACAAAACGTGGTTCAGATTCTTCCACCGCCAAATGTGACTTATTTTTCAAATAACCCAACTCAACACTCATTCTCGTCTCCCCAGTGATAATTACCTTAATTAACCGCCCTATTATCATTTATAATCATTTCACTTCACAAGAACTATTAACAAAATCAAAGGGAACTTAAAGTGAATAAACTGATTGAATCTCTGTTGCATACCCGCCTCCATGACCCTTTTGCTCTACTTGGTCTTCATCGTGAGAGCAATGAATGGGTCATTCGCGTTTATGAACCCTACGCATCGCAAGTGGCTCTGCTAAGCAACACCGAAAATCAGTTGTTCAAGAAAATCAATCCTGGCGGCCTGTTTGAATGGAGAGGTCTGACCGCGCCGCCACAACCCTATCGCGTACGCGTCAGTGAAGGCATAGCATCGCGCGACATCTATGACCCCTACCAGTTCCCGTCAAACATTTCCGAACAAGACCTGTATCTGTTCGGCGAAGGCAGGTTGAATCAGGGATACCGCATGTTTGGTTCGCATTCTATTGAAATTGACGGTGTAAAAGGCGTACGTTTCGCCGTCTGGGCACCCAATGCTGAGCGCGTCAGTGTGGTGGGTGAATTCAACAACTGGGATGGCCGTTTGCATCTGATGCGTTCACATGGTTCCAGCGGCGTTTGGGAAACTTTTATTCCTGAAATCAAGCAGCACGCCTTATACCGTTACGAAATTCGCAACCGTCAATCCGGTAACATATTGACCAAGACCGACCCCTATGCGCAAGGCTACGAATTGCGGCCCGGCACGGCGGCGCTTGCCGCAGCGGCCAACCGACATCAATGGAAAGATGATGCCTGGCTACAAAAACGCGGTCAGTGGGACTGGTTGCATGGCGCGATTAACATTTATGAAGTACATCCCGGCTCGTGGAAACGCCATCCCGATGGTCGTTTTTATACCTATAGCGAATTGGCTGCCGACCTGGTTCCTTATGTGCAAGGCATGGGCTACACGCACATCGAATTCATGCCAGTTACCGAACATCCGCTGGATGATTCCTGGGGCTATCAATGTACAGGCTATTTTGCAGCAAGCAGTCGTTTTGGTTCACCCGACGAATTGCGCTATCTGATTGACACTTGTCACCAAGCGGGCATCGGCGTCATTCTCGACTGGGTACCCGCACACTTTCCTCAGGATAGCTGGGCGTTGGCGCGCTTTGACGGCACCGCCCTGTACGAACACGAAGACCCTCGCCTGGGCTTGCACAAAGACTGGGGAACCTGCATCTTCAACTTTGGCCGCAGCGAAGTTAAATCTTTCCTGATGTCCAGCGCACATTACTGGCTTTCCGAGTTCCACTTTGACGGGCTGCGTGTGGATGCGGTCGCCTCAATGTTGTATCTGGACTACTCGCGCAAGGCAGACGAATGGATACCCAATAAATACGGTGGTCGTGAAAACCTCGAAGCCGTGGACTTTTTACGCCAAATGAACGTTATGGTGCATGAGGAGTTTCCCGGTGCGCTAACCATGGCCGAAGAATCCACCGCCTGGCCGGGTGTTTCGCGCCCGGTCTATCTGGGAGGATTGGGCTTCTCGGTGAAGTGGAACATGGGCTGGATGAATGACACCCTGAAATATTTCCAGAATGATCCGGTACACCGTCGCTACCACCATAACCAGCTGACTTTCGGGCAGATTTATGCCTACAGCGAAAACTTTGTGATGCCGTTCTCGCACGATGAAGTCGTACACGGGAAAGGTTCGCTGCTGTCCAAGATGCCTGGTGATGCGTGGCAGAAATTTGCCAATCTGCGCCTGCTGCTGACTTATCAAATGACCAGCCCAGGAAAGAAACTCAATTTTATGGGCAACGAATTTGCGCAGGGACGTGAATGGCAATCGAAGTGGGAACTGGAATGGTGGCAATTGCGTGAAGATTATCATCGCGGTATGCAGAATCTGACGCATGACCTGAACGAACTGTATCGCACCTTGCCCGCCTTGCATGATCAGGATTTTCAGTCAGAAGGCTTTTCCTGGATAGATTGCAATGACGCAGAAAAATCAGTGTTGTCCTTCCAGCGGCGCGCGCGCGATGGTTCCAATGCGGTTATCGCTTTGAATTTGACACCCGTCCCGCGCCAGCATTATCGCATCGGCCTGCCCTCACTCGCCAAATATCGCGAAGTGCTCAACAGCGACTCAAACTATTACGCAGGCAGCAACCTCGGCAATGCCGGCCTGATTCAGGCAGAAACCATGCCATGGATGGGGCTGCCCTACTCTGCCGAAATTTCCCTGCCGCCACTGGCAGGGGTTGTTCTGGTACCGGAGGCGTAATTTTATTCTTGCGAATGCTCATCTCATTGCGAGATGGGCATTTGTTGAAATTGATCTGAGGTAAAAGCATGTCCAAACTCACACAATCCACTGCCTGGAAAGCATTGAGTGTGCATTACACAACGATTCAACCGCAACGAATGCGCCAAATGTTTCAGGATGATCCGGCGCGTTTTGATAAATTCTCGATAAAACTGGGCAGTTTGCTGTTTGATTACTCAAAAAATCGCATCACGGAAGAAACACGACAACTACTGATAGACTTGGCTAATCAAGCTGAGATACCCGCCTATATTGAGCGCATGTTCGCCGGCGAAAAAATCAACATCACCGAACATCGTGCCGTCCTGCATACCGCGCTGCGCAATCGTTCAGGCCGTCAGGTTTTGGTCAACGGCCAGGATGTTATGCCGGATGTGCTACGCGTGCTGGCATTGATGCGTAAATTCTCGGATGCCGTGCGGGGTGGCCAGCATCTCGGCTATACCGGAAAAGTCATTACCGACATTGTCAACATCGGTATCGGCGGCTCCGATCTTGGTCCGCTGATGGTATGCGAAGCACTTAAATCCTACGCCAGCCCAAATCTGCGCGCCCACTTCGTTTCCAACGTAGATGCAACCCAACTTTTCGAGACCCTGAAAAAACTCGATGCAGAAACCACGCTGTTTATCGTCAGCTCCAAGACTTTCACTACTCAGGAAACCCTGACCAATGCGCGCTCGGCACGGGCATGGCTGGTCAAACAACTAGGCGACGAGCGAGCCGTCGCGCAGCACTTTGCCGCCGTCTCGACCAACCTCAAGGCAACTGCCGCATTCGGTATCAACCCGGATAATGTCTTTGAATTCTGGGATTGGGTGGGGGGGCGTTATTCCCTGTGGTCGGCTATCGGTTTACCCATTGCGATATTTATCGGTATGGATAATTTTGAAGCCTTACTGGGTGGTGCACACGAGATAGATGAGCATTTCCGCCATGCGCCGCTGGATCAAAATATCCCTGTGCTGATGGGACTGCTAGGCATCTGGTACGGCAATTTTTTTGCGTGTAGCTCGACCGCCGTGCTGCCTTATGACCAGTACCTGCATCGCTTTGCCGCCTATCTGCAACAACTTGAAATGGAAAGTAACGGCAAAGGAGTGGGTCGCGATGGCAAGCCGGTTGATTACGATACCGGCATGGTCGTTTGGGGCGAAGCGGGCACCAATGGTCAACACGCCTTCTATCAGTTGCTGCATCAAGGCACACGCATGATACCGGCGGACTTTCTGGCACCGCTACATAGCCAAAATCCGCTAGGCGAACATCACGCGATTCTGCTCGCCAACTGTTTCGCACAAACTGAAGCGTTAATGGTAGGCAAGACTGAACAGGAAGCGCGCGCCGAACTGCTCGCGCAAGGCATACAAGGCGCGGAACTGGAAGCGTTGTTGCCGCATAAGGTTTTCACTGGAAACAAACCCACCAATACCCTGTTATTCGACCAGCTCGACCCCCACGCATTAGGCATGTTGGTCGCTCTTTATGAACATAAGGTATTTGTGCAAGGAATCATCTGGAACATCAATTCGTTCGACCAGTGGGGTGTGGAATTGGGCAAGCAACTGGCGGGAAAAATTCTGCCGGAATTGCTCGATGAATCCGCCAAGTCAGCGCATGACAACTCTACCCGCAGCCTGATCGAGTACTACCACCAGGAAACAAGGTAATGCCGCAACGAAACAAGGGAGCTGAAGCTCCTGTTTCTGGGTGAAAAGGGGCAAGCCAAATCCCCCGCCCCTTGCATCCTGCCCCCTTGTATCTTGCTTTTCTACCTCAGGTCTTCCTCATAAGGCCGCCCCGGATACTGAAAGGCGACCGGGCCATCCGGTTCAGCGTGGATAAACTGATGAACGAAGGGATCATTCGAGTCCATCATTTGCGCCGTTTCGCCTTCTGCCACAACCTTGCCGTTATGTATAAAGTAAACGTAATCCACAATTTTGAGTGATTCGGAAATATCGTAAGTCACCACCACCGAAGTCACGCCCAGCGCATCGTTCAAGCGCCGGATGAGGTTGGCGATGGTGTTGAGTGAAATCGGATCCAGACCGGCGAAAGGCTCGTCGTAAATAATCAGCGCAGGATCAATCGCAATCGCACGAGCCAACGCCACGCGCCGCTCCATGCCGCCGGACAAATCTCTGGGCATCAGATTGCGTGCGCCGCGCAGCCCCACCGCCTGCAACTTCATCAACACCAGATCGTGAATCATCTGCTCGGACAAATCGGTATGTTCGCGCATCGGGAAGGCAATATTGTCGTATACCGTCAAATCGCTGAACAGCCCGCTCACCTGAAACATCATGCCCATTTCGCGGCGCAATGCATAAAGCTCATCGTTATCGAGCTGGTGTACCGTCTTGCCCAGCACCTTGACACTACCGCTATCCGGTTTGAGCTGGCCGCCAATCTGGTGCAACAGGGTACTCTTGCCGCACCCGCTCACGCCCAGTATCGCGACCACTTTGCCGCGCGGGATGTTAAGATTGATGCCCGTCAGCACCTTGCGTTCGCCGTAGGCAAAATGCAAGTCGCTGATTTCGACCAGATTGTCCGTGGCCGCCTTTTTTGCAACCAGATGTTCAGATGAATTTGCCAATATCTTTCCTTGCTTTTGTACCATCAAGAGGCGCGGATGTTATCATTTTTCGGAGTGTAGGGCGTATCGCCAACCACCCCCACCTTACAACAGCCCCCAGATGACCTTATCCGCACAAATAATCCTGCAAGACATATTCGGTTACGCCACGTTTCGCGGCGAACAGCAGGCGATTGTCGAGCAAATCGCCCAGGGCGGCGATGCACTGGTCTTGATGCCGACTGGCGGCGGCAAATCCTTGTGTTATCAGATTCCCGCATTGCTGCGACCGGGGGTAGGCATTGTGGTCTCACCGCTAATCGCGCTGATGCAGGATCAGGTAGATGCCCTGCTCCAACTCGGCGTGAAGGCGGCCTATCTGAATTCCAGCCTGTCTGCCGAGGCGGCGCGCGAAGTGCAGCGACAACTCATGCGCGGAGAACTCGATCTGCTTTACGTCGCCCCCGAACGATTGCTGATGCCCAACTTTTTGGCTCTGCTCGAACAATTGAATGTACCGCCCTCACCCTTGCCGGGAGAAGATAAACCCGGCATCGCTTTGTTCGCCATAGACGAGGCGCATTGCGTGTCACAGTGGGGGCACGACTTTCGACCGGAATACCGCGAATTGACAGTATTACAGCAACGTTTCCCCACCGTGCCGCGCATCGCACTCACCGCTACGGCGGATGCCCCGACGCGGCGAGAAATCGTCGAACGCTTGTCGCTGGAAGAGGCGCGACAATTTGTTTCCAGCTTCGACCGTCCCAATATCCGCTACCGCGTCACACTTAAATCCAATGCACTCAATCAGTTACAAAACTTTCTTGCCAAGGAACATGCAAATGATGCGGGCATCGTGTATTGCCTTTCCCGCAAACGGGTCGAGCAAACAGCAGACTGGTTAAAAGAGCGCGGCTGGGATGCGCTGCCCTATCATGCTGGTCTTGACACAGCGACGCGCGCCGCCAACCAAAGTCGTTTCCTGCGCGAAGAAGGCGTAGTGATGGTCGCCACCGTGGCATTCGGCATGGGCATAGACAAGCCCAACGTGCGCTTCGTCGCTCACCTTGACTTGCCCAAAAGTATGGAAGGCTACTATCAGGAAACAGGGCGCGCCGGACGTGACGGGCTGCCTGCCGATGCGTGGATGGCCTACGGCCTCGGCGACGTGGTCTCGATGCGCCAGATGTTGAGCAACGGCGATGCGCCCGAAGAACGTAAACGCGTGGA
>Ga0210044_10001426_pt1 | contig 36336 bp, 44 predicted proteins | sample CryGey13umfilter_2_FD_183959 | JGI IMG/M metagenome (GOLD analysis project Ga0210044, IMG submission 183959) | Groundwater microbial communities from aquifer in Utah, USA - Crystal Geyser 4/9/14 3 um filter (SPAdes) (version 2) | ecosystem: Environmental > Aquatic > Deep subsurface >...
GTATGCACGATGTTGTGCGAATAATTATTAACTAAACATCGGTTACATCCCCATGGGGATGTTTGTGCACGATCTTCTGCTTTCTTAGTATAACTAAAAACTGTGCACGATGTTGTGCTATTTGTGAGTTGAGCACTTAAAAAATATTTTTTCATGGGGTAATGTTTTCATCTAATTTTAATAGTGTAAATTGTTTTTCCCTCTATTTGGCTAAATAAAAATTAATCTGTTGTGAACGATTTTTTACAAAAGTCAGTTATCATAAATAAAAGGAGAGGAAAAAATGGGAAATACATTTCAATTAATTGAAGTTGTTGGTGTATCAACTGTCAGTTTTAGCGATGCTGTGAAGGTTGCTCTTGACGAAGCCAATAAAGATAATAAAGTAAGTTGGTTTGAAGTCATCGAGCAGCGAGGAAGGATAAACAGCAAGGGTGAAATAGAATTTCAGGTTACAGTTAAAATTGGCAAAAAAAATTAAAGGAGTAAAAATGTCGTTAAAAGTTGGTGATAAAGCACCTGATTTTACATTAAAAAGTCATTTATTGGAAAATGTAACTTTGAGCAATTACTTTGGAAAGGCAAATGTTGTGCTTTTGTTTTTCCCTTTTGTCAACACAGCTACTTGTGAAAAAGAACTTTGTTCAATGCGGGACGGATTGGCAGAATACGAAAATCTTGATGCTCAGATTTTAGCCGTAAGTGTTGATAGTCCTTTTTCTCAGAAATTATGGGCAGATAAAAACAAGTTTAATTTTCCTTTGTTAAGTGATTTCAACAAGGAAGTATGTCAATCATACGGAGCTTATTATGATGTTTTCGTTCCGGGAAAATTTGATTATAAAGGTGTTACAAAAAGATCAGCTTTTGTAATTGATAAAAATGGAATAATTCAATATGCATAAGTGCTTGAAAATGCGGGCGAAGAACCAAGTTATAATAATATTAAGGCGGCTCTCGAAAAATTATAACCACGTTTTTCAGCTATTGAATATGATAAGTTCATGCTAATTTCTCAAAGTAATTTGTAAAGTCGTCGGTAAAAATGCTGACGGCTTTTTTGTTAAAAAGAGAACTTTTTAGTACTCAAAAAGGTAAACAGAACTTTTTTAATAATTTTTATGTAATGATTTTTATAATTATTATTTTTGAATAATTGAAGGAGATGATTTATGGCTGAATTAAAAGAAGGAGTTAAGGCGTCAGCATTTGCATTGTTCGGGTTGGATGAGAAAAAAGTTTCTTTAAAGGATTTTTTAGGGCAGAAAGTTATACTTTATTTTTATCCGAAAGATATGACATCCGGGTGCACACAAGAAGCCTGCGATTTCAGAGATTCATTCCCAAAGTTTGAAAAAATAAATGCAGTTGTACTCGGCATAAGCAAAGATGCTCTGAAATTACATAAAAAATTTCAGGAAAAGTATAATCTTCCGTTTAATTTATTAAGTGATGAATCGGGAGAAGTTTGCGAGAAATACGACGTTTGGAAAGAAAAAAGTATGTACGGTAAAAAGTATATGGGAATCGAAAGGACAACATTTTTAATTGATGAATCAGGAAAAATTATCAAGATTTTCCGTAAAGTAAAAGTTAAAGGTCATATTAACGAAATTTTAGAATTTTTAGGGAAATAAAGTGATATATGTAACCAGAAGAGAAGTTTTTTCGGCTGCTCACCGCTTATTTAATCCTGAACTAAGTGAAGCTGAGAATGATTTGATATTTGATAAATGTAATAATATCAATGGACACGGGCATAATTATGTTTTGGAAGTTGTGGTTGCCGGAGAAATCAATCCAAAGACAGGTTATGTAATTGATTTAAAGAAGTTAAAAAAAATCATAAAGGATTTTGTCATTTCAAAAGTTGATCACAAGCACTTAAACTTTGATACAGATTTTCTGAAAGGAAAAATACCGACGGCAGAAAATATTTCGGTTGGTATTTGGTATCAACTTGTTGATAAAATTGATGAGGGGAAATTGTATTCAGTTAAAGTTTTTGAGACAGAAAATAATTATGCAGAATATAAGGGAGAGTAAACTTGGATTTAGAAAAAGTTTCGCAAAGTGTTAAAACTATTTTATCCGAAATCGGTGAAGATGTAGAACGTGAAGGATTAGTTAAAACACCGGAAAGAGTTGCAAAAGCATATAAATTTTTAACGCAGGGATATACAAAAGATATTTCGATGGTGATGAACAATGCTATTTTTGAAGAAGAATATGATGAAATGGTAATAGTTAAAGATATTGATTTTTACAGTATGTGTGAACATCATTTGCTTCCATTTTATGGAAAAGTTCATGTTGCATATATTCCAAAAGGAAAGATTGTCGGGCTTAGCAAAATTCCCCGTATCGTTGATGTCTTTGCCAGAAGGCTGCAGGTGCAGGAAAGACTTACACGACAGATTGCTGATACTTTGCAGGAATATCTTAAACCGGAAGGAGTTGGAGTTATTATTGAAGCATACCACATGTGTATGATGATGAGGGGAGTTGAGAAACAAAATTCTATTACTTCAACCTCTGCAATGCTGGGTGTTTTTCAGGATGATGAACGAACGAGGAATGAATTTCTGAATTTAACATCAAATAAAAGAGGTTAAAATGGGCAACATTGTTTGGATTACTGGCGGGAGTTCCGGAATAGGGAGGGAAATCACAAGAAAATTCATTAATAATAATTTTAATGTGGCAGTAACTTCAAGGAATTTAGATAAGAAATATTTTGATTTTGATGAAAAGAAACAGGAAAACCTGTATTTAAATAGTTGTGATATTTCGGATAGTCAGGCTTTATTAAAAACTTACGAAAATATTTCCCAAACCGGATTCGTTGATTGTTTGATAAATAATGCGGGCATCACTTCATTTACATTGGCAAAAGATGATTCAATTGACATGATAAAAAAAATTATAGATGTCAATTTGCTTGGTTCAATTTATGCAATAAAATCAGTACTGCCGGCGATGATTGAGAATAAAAGAGGTACAATAGTAAACATTCTGTCTGTAGCTGCCGAAAAGATTTTTTCTAAAAGCAGTGCTTATGCAGCCTCAAAAGCCGGATTGCAGGCATATACAAATATAATACGGGAAGAACTTCGGGAGTTTAATATTAAGGTTATTAATTTTCTGCCTGGTGCAACAGCCACACCGATTTGGTCTTCAAATGTTTTGGATAAATTTTCATATAGAATGATGAAACCGGAGGATCTTGCAGAATTTATTTATAATGTTGCGACAAATAACAAAAACATTATTGCCGAAGAAATTACATTGCGACCTATAGATGGGGATTTGTAAAACTGCCTGAAAATATTTATTCAGGCAGTAAAAATTTAATTCAACTTAAAATTTGGGATGCCTTTTCATATTTCTCTTTGGCATATCACAGCAATTATCATCTGGTCCGTCTTTCATTCGTGCTCGGTGATTAGCAAAAATTTCTTTTTGTTCGTTGGTCAAAAGCTTATTCATTTCAATTAAGTTTTTTACATGAGCTTCTTTAATTTTTGCCTGCAATTCAGAATTCCTATTTGTCAGTTCTAAAATTTTCTTTGAATCAAGTTCTTTTGCTGACATTAGTTTTTGCAAATCCAACCTGTTTTTCTGTATTTCACTTCGCAGGTCAATATTTTTTTTCTCGGCTTCAAATCTTAAATCACTAAACTTTTGGGTTTGTTCATCGGTTAGTTTTAACATTTTAATTAATGTCTCATGTCTTTGGTTTAAATTTTGTTTCATTCCCGGATGTTGTGCAGTTATATTGGAAATGGTAAGTCCAAAGACAATAACGAATAAAAACATTTTTTTCATTTTACGCTCCTTTTTGTTTGGTTTCGACTTTTGGACATCTTCATTGTGAAAAGGGTTTAAATTTATTTTTAAGTGTGAAATAAAAGACTTTGAAACTATATTAAAGATATACAAACCTAAAAATTGGAAACAGAGAAGGGATTAAACTTTTTTGCCCGATCATCTGTCAAATTTCTATCTGAATTGAAGAATTATGGAAAATGAAGATAAAGAATTAGTAAAAGAATACATCTCGGGAAATGAAATTGCGTTTAATAAGCTTGTTAATAAATATCAAAGCAGAATTTATTGGCATGCCAGAAAAATGATGGGAAACCATGAAGATGCTGATGAAATTACTCAGGAAGTATTGATTATTCTTTATCAAAAACTTCATACTTTTAATTTTAATTCTTCTCTTTTTACATGGATTTATAAAATTATTTCAAGAAGAAGCATTAATCTTATAAATAAAAAGAAAATTAAAAATTTCTTTTCTCTGTCAGATGGGAATATGGAAATAAAAGAAAATTATGATTTAATAAAAAATATTGATGATAAGGAAAAATTGAGGAAACTTGATTCAATAATGCAAACACTGCCTGCAAGACAGCGTGAAGTTTTTCTTTTAAGGAATTATGAGGAATTGAGTTATGAAGAGATAAGTAAAATAACAGGCAAATCAGTTGGAGGTTTGAAAGCCAATTATTTCCATGCATTAAACAAAGTGTTGGAGAAATTTAAAAATGAAGAATGATAATGAAGTAATAAGATATTTATCAGGGATGATGAACAAAACTGAGGAAAATGAATTCATTCATAAGTTGAATAATTCAACAATCCTTCGTGAAGAATTTGACAAAATGCAAGCCGAATTAAATTGCATAAAGAATCTTGATAATCCCAAAATTGATGGAAAATATTTTATAAATCTTCGTGTTAAAGTTAAAGAGCGTATGGACGAAAGGAAGAAAAAATTTATTCCTAAATTTGCATCAGCTCTTGCACTGTCCGTAATTATAATTGTGTTTTTATCAAAACTTTTTGTCCCTTCTGAAGGGAATATTACTGATAAAGAACAAATATCTTGGGATGAATATTTTGCTTCTTCCCAAGACAATGAGGAGCTCCCATTTGATGTGGTTTTCAGTGAAGATATTGAAGCATATACAACCGAGGAAAGATTAAATTATGTGCATAAAATCAATTCTGTGCAAAGTAATGATTTTCTTTTGTCACTGCCTGAATTAGATACAAAAACAATTTCAGAACTTGAATCAAAAAAAATATTGTAAAGAGGTTACAATGAAAACAAAAATATTATTATTTGTCTTTATACTTTCATCATTTTCGTTTGCGCAGATGCATCCGAGAATGAAAGACCGAAACAGAATAGAAGAGCTTGAAAAAATAAAACTCATTGAAGAGCTGAATCTCAATGAAGAAACATCAGCAAGATTTGTTGCCCGACTCAGTGAAAATCGCAAGAGTCAAAAACAATTTCAGCAAAAAAAGATGGAACTTATTTCTGAAATTCAAAACTCTCTTGATAATGATGAAAAAAAAGATGCGAAATTTTTTGAGTTAAAAATTAATTCACTCATGGAACTTGAACGTCAGATGTTTAAGCAGCGTGAAGATTTTATTAAATCTCTAAATGATATTCTTACACCAGAGCAAATTCTTAAAAAAATGATTTTCGAAGTTAAATTTCGTGAAGAAGTAAAAGATGCACTTATTCGAAGGGAGAAAAGGTAAAATTTTACTTCTACAAATTAAAAATTTAACAGGAAGTTGATTTTTTGATTTTCTGAAGTTATTTTTTGACGCCTTTTTTGCGGAAGTGGTGAAATTGGTATACACGCTACTTTGAGGGGGTAGTGCCCGTTAGGGCGTGCGGGTTCAAGTCCCGCCTTCCGCACCAAGCACAACCGAAACACTAATGAGGAAATGATGAAAAAACTAAATATTATTTTTTATTTATTCTTACTATTAAATTTTTCACTTTTAGCACAGGAAATGGATCCTGAAGCGGGAAAATTTTATAATGAAGGAAATAAATTTTTAAAGTCGGGTCAGTTGAAGGAAGCATTATCAAGTTATGATAATGCGCTCAAATCCTCGAATGATTACAGAATTCATTATCAAAGAGGTTTAGCACTAAAACAAATGAGCAATTACAAAGCGGCTGAAGAATCTTTTGAAAAATCAGTCCAGATAAATCCAAAATTTGATTTGGGTTATAACGCATTAGGTGGTACTTATTTTGTTGACGGAAGCTATGATAAATCAGTTGAAGCTTTCAAAAAATTTGAGGAACTGACTCAGAAAAAGAACCTAAAAGATAAAGCAAAAGAGAATATTTCTCGTGCTTATACTAAACTTGGTGATGCTGCGAAAAAAGATGGCAATTATGAAAAAGCTATAAGTTATTTAAATGAAGCAGTAAAAAATTACAATTCTGATTTTGCATTTCTTTCATTATCAGAAGCTTATGTGGAAATGGCAAAATATGATGAAGCAATTCAATCTGCTGATAAAGCAATCAACCACAGGAAAAATATTTCTAAAGGAGCTGCTTTTTATTATAAAGGTTTGGCTTTCAAAGGGAAAGGTGATTTAACTAAAGCAAAAGAAAATTTTAATCAGGCATTAGGTGATCCGGTTTATAAGAAGAATGCGGAGTATCAATTAAATCTGATGAAATAATTTAAGCCCTCTGCAGAGGGCTTTTTTATTTATGGGATTATCAGAGAAAACTTATATAAATTCCACCGGTAATGTTTATTGATGTAACTGCTTTTTCTCCACCTTTTGTTCCCAACAAATTATAATAGGCATATTTTGCTGAAAGATCGAGATCAATCATTGGAAGTAGTGTAAAAGTAATCCCGCCTCCAAAAGCAAAACCATTACGAGTAAAACCTTTCTCTTTCAAGTTTCCGAATGGGGATTCTAATTTAAGTTCACCAAAAGAATTAAAAAGAAGATCAATGGATGCATAAGGTGAAATTGGTCCGGGAATAAAAGACCACTCTGCACCAATACCAAGAGCAAGAAGATTCGAAGTCAGTTTGATAGAACTTTCTTCAGAACTTAATGGAACGTATAAAATACTGGCATTCATACTAAGTGGAAGTAATGGGATTTCAAACTTTCCCTTTATTCCGTAATGAATTGAGTTGTTAAAACCAAAACCACCTTCTGTAATAGATTTTGTGAATTCATCCGGTGACTGAAACATTGTTGTGCCGCCCAAAACTCCGACTTTGATACTTTGCGAGAATGTTATGGAAGTTAAGATTAAAGCAAAAAATAAAAAGTAAGATTTTTTCATGTTCGTCCTCATTTTGTTCACCCTAATCTTATGATTTATTAATTAAATGTCAATCTAATTTTATTATTGTTTTAAGTAGTGATTATATTTGCAAAGTATTTATTAACTAAGAATGAGTTTTGTTTGTTATTAGTTTTTGTGGGAATTATTGTAATCTCAATTGCAATTCTTGAATATTTGTCTCAAAAAAAAGTTCTGCATTGTGAATTGTCAAGAAAACTTCTGCATATTATTGCTATATCATCGGCGGGTTTTAGCATTTTTTACATTAGTGATAGTTCGGAGATTGTTAAAATTGGTTTGGGAGCTGTAATAATTTTGGCATTAGCAATCAAAATGGAAGTGATTAATAATATTGAAAATCAGAATCGAAAAAGCTGGGGAATTGTTTATGTCGCAATATCTTATTTTGTTTTAGGAATATTATGGAAGGGTGAAAATATCTGGATAATTTTCCCGAGTTTACTGATTCTTGCTTTTGCTGATTCATTTGCTGCAATCGGAGGGTATTTTTTTGCAAAGGAGTATTTAAATATTGGTAATGATAAAAAATCATATCTCGGCTCGGCTATATTCTTTTGTGTTACATTTCTTATGTTAATTATTTTTTCCCAAATCAAATTCGAATCTTTCTCAAAGTGGAACTTTTATTTTGAGTTTGATTATTATTTTATTTTCAGTGCTTTTTTTATTGCATTTATTCTGACACTGACAGAAGCGATATCAACAGGCGGATTCGATAATTTTACTGTGCCAATTTTAGCTTCTGTTTTAATTTATACTTTTTATGACAAAAAAGATTTTTCACTGATCATAAATTTTGCGGTTGCTTTTATTCTTGCATTTCTCGTCAGTTGGAGTTCATACAAATTTAAATTCTTAAACAGAAGCGGAGCTGTGGCTGCATTTTTACTTGCAGTAATTATATTTTCACTTGGAGGATTAAAGTGGACAATTCCAATTTTAGTTTTTTTTGTTTTCTCAAGTGTATTATCAAAGTTTCGTGTCAATCAAAATCCCGAGATTGAAACTCTGTTTGATAAATCGGGAACAAGAGATCGAATGCAGGTTTTTTCAAATGGCGGATTAGCAGGAATTTTAATGCTACTTTTTGCAATTGAAAAACAGAATTATATTTACTTATTATATATTGCCGCAATTGCAACTGTGTGTGCAGATACGTGGGCAACTGAAACAGGAACAATTAAAAAGCAAAATACGTTTAATATCCTGAACTTCAAACCAATAATACAAGGTCAATCTGGTGGTATTTCTCTTGTCGGTACTCTTGGAGCATTGTTAGGTTCATCAATAATTGCACTTTCGGGAATTTTATGGTTGAATGAAGATGTTGTTAAATATTTTTTTGTTATTTCAGTTATTGGTCTCGTAGGAAGTCTTTTTGATAGTTTTTTAGGTGCAACATTTCAAGTTTTATACAGATGTAAAATATGCGGTAAAATAACTGAACGTAAAAATCATTGTGATATTGATACTGATTACTATAAAGGAATTAATTTTATGAATAATGATGCTGTCAATTTTCTCGCATCTGTTTTCGGAGTTGGTTTAATGCAAATATTAATTTTGATAACTGAGCGATGATGAAAAAAATAAATGTAATTCTAATCTATTTCATTCTTACAATTATTGTGTATTCACAAAATGCAACTGAAAAATATTATTTGGCTGAAAAATATTTTGAACATGGAAATTATTCGGTTGCCTATAAATTGTTTAATGAAATTATTTCAATCAAAGATTTAGAAGAGAACATCATCGCCAGCTCAAATTATTTCGTCGCAGAATGTCTGCAAAGAACATCTCAAAATGCGGGTGCAATCTCTCAATTTGAATTCTTTGTGAATAATTATAAGAACTCAGTCTTTCGTGAAATTGCACTGTATGAATTGGGTAAGTTGTATTATTATAATAACCAATTTGTCAAAGCAAGAGATAGATTGCAAAGTATGGTAATTGATTATCCGGTTAGCCACTATCTTGGTGAAGTTTACTTTTTTATTGCTGCATCTTTTTTTTATGATAAATACAGAGATGAAGCTGAGGAATATTTTATTAGTTCAATTAATTTTAGGGGAGCTAATAATTTTCGAACAAATGCTGTGTTTTCGCTAGGCGTTCTTTATGAAAAAGAAATTGATTATACTAAAGCCATCAGCCAATATGAAGAAATACTTTCTTATTATAAATCATCACCCGAAGCACAACAGGCATTAGTAAGAATTGGCATTTGCTATTTTATGTTGAAAGATTATGATAGCGCAGTAATTGAATTATCCGATAAAATGATGAATAACTTACCGGATTCGTTAGCAATTGAAGCCCAAGTAATACTTGCCCATTCATATTATGAGCTTAAGGAATTTCAGAAATCATTTGATGTTTTTAATAGTCTGTTAAAAATCACAAGCGATAAAAAACTTGAACGTGAGATTAAATATTCTTTAGCATGGATTTACTTTTTGACAAATAATTATGAAAAAGCTTTCGAGCAATTTAATGACTTGGCAGCTGTTCAAGATGATTCAATCGGTGTAAATTCATTTTACTATAGTGGATTGTGCAAGAAAAAAGTTGGTAATACTAAAAGTTCAAGTCAGATTTTTAGAGCATTCCAGCAAAGTTATCCTAATCATAAATTTGTTCAACTAATAAAATTCGGAAGTGCGTTAGAAAGTTTATCCACTAAAACAGATTCTGAAGCAGAAAAGTCTTTAATCATTTCAGCAAAATCCAATGATCCGATTGTATCAGCACGATCATTAGTTTTATTGGGTGAAATTAACTTGAGAAGAGAAAAACATAAAGAGTCAAAAAAATATTATATCGAAGCACTAAGTAAATTAATTGAGGAAGATACTGATTATCCAAAGGCTTTGCTTGGGATTGCAATTTCGGATTATTATCTTGGAAAGCTAAATGATGCTTTGCGAACGTTACTAAGATTAAACAAAGAAAATCCAAATTTTGAAAAAGAAAGAGTAAGGTTTTATCTGGCTGAAACATATTTCAGTAAATCGGAATATTTGACTTCACTGAAATATTACAATCAAATTAATTCAAATAATGAAAAAATTCAATCTCAAATATTGTATGGAAAAGCATATTGCTACTTTAATAATAAAGATTATCCTAATTCATCTTTTTATTTCTCGGATTATATTCGGAAATATCCAGACAGTAAAAATAAATCAGATGCAAAATTGCGACTTGCCGACAGTTATTTTGGGATTAAAGATTTTGCAAAAGCAAGCAGCACTTATCAGGATATTTTTCAAAAAACGAAGGGCAGTGTGAATAATGATTTTGCTTATTATCAATACGGACAAGCCTTGTACCAAACAGGCAAACCTAAGGACGCACAGATTAAATTTAGAGAACTGCAGGAAAAATATCCGCGGTCTGATTATGCTGATGAATCACAATATTTAATTGGTTGGATATATTTTCAACAAAGTTCTTTTGCTGCAGCTTCAAACGAGTATAAAAAAATATTCAGCCGATATAAATCATCTTCATTAATTCCGATTGTAATTTATTCAGTTGGGGATTGTTACTATAATTTGGGGAAATATGATTCTGCATTGGTTTATTACAGAAGATTATTTAAGGAATTTCCTAAAACAAGATTTGTATTCGACGCAATTAATGGAATTAATTATTCCTACCTCGGAAAGAATGAACCTGAAAAAGCAATTAAAGAAATTGATGATTTTATTAATGAAAATTCTAATCTGGATTTTGCTGATGAAGTATTTTACAAGAAGGGTGAGATATATTATAGTTTAGGTAATTATATTAATGCCGAAAAAAGTTTCAGCGAGTTCATCAATATTTATAAAACAAGTAAGTTTCTTCCCGATGCTTATTATTGGATAGGAAAAAGTGCCGCTAATTCAGGCGATTATGATGCTGCTATAAAATCTTTTAACATTGTTACGCAAAAATATTTCTCTTCAAAATATGGAGTGGATGCAGTTGTCGAACTTGGGAAAATTTATTCTGATAAAAATGAGTTTGAATTAGCAATTGAACTTTACAAAGATGCTCTGACAAAAATCAAAGATCAAAGCAGAGTACCTGAAATTATTTATAATTTAGCTTTAGCTAATATTGAAGTGAAGAACTTTCAATCAGCATATAGTAATCTGAATGAGATAATAAATTATTATCAGGAAAATATATTTTCCGATAAAGCTAAAATTGAAATCTCTATGCTTGAAATTGCCCGCAGCAACTATGAACAGGCAATTAAATATTTAAGCGAACTCAGCCAGAAACGGTTGGATGATATCGGTGCAGAAGCCCAATATTTACTTGGTGCTGTTTATTATGAACAGGGCAATATTGAAGAAGCAATCAACTCTTTAGTCAGAGTGAGATCAGTTTTTGGTGCATACGATTTGTGGTACACAAAGTCACTGCTGCTTCTTGGCGATTGCTATATGAAAATTAATGATAAGGTAAATGCACGCGAAATGTATCTTGCAGTTGCAAACCACCATGCAAATGATGAATATGGACAAGAAGCTAAAAAGAAATTGAAAAAATTATGATAAAATATTTATTGATATTATTCATTGTCTTAATGCCCGTGATTAGCGATGCTCAATCGAATAGCATTGAGCTCCCAGATTTTGTGATTACAGGCAGCAAATCTGTTTCAATTCCAACAATCAAAAAAAACTCTCCTGAAGCGATTGTTAAATTAGAATCCGAAAATTTTGATATAAATGTTATTTCAGAGGATGTTCCATTTCCAAAGTTATCAGCTCCCTCAATTTTAAAAAATATTCAAGATTCTATTCCCTCAATTAGGTCGGGAATGTTAAGAATCGGAGCCGGATATTATATTCAACCCACCGGGGATTTTTTCTTAAACACCGGAGTTGAACATGTATTGGTTAATTTGCATTTATATGGGAAAAACATCAAGGATTATGAAGATTATTCTCGCCATAATATTTCTGGCGCAGAAGGGAAACTTGATTTTTTCATCAGTCCTAAATCGATATTATTCCCGGGCTCAAAATTTGATTTATCCGGAAAGTATGTAAAGAATAATTATAGACTGTTTGGCTCGAATAATCCGGGTCAATTAAGACAAAATGATTTAAACGGAACTCATCTGTCATTCGAAAATAATTATTCGAATAATTTTAATTACAGCATTAATTTTTATGCAAGCAAGTTGGAAATGAAATCTGATTCTTTGCAAGAAATTAATATGAATATTGAGCCACAGTTTATTTTGAAGTGGAATGGTTTTAGGATTATGACATCAGCTTCTATTATAACGTACAAGGTTTATTCTGATTTTTCAGCATATAATTCTTTCCAAAAATATTTTGGTTCTGTAGAAATGAATCCTATGAAGCATTTCAGCGTAAAAGCCGGAGGAGAGTACATCAATTTTGAGTGGTCCAATTATTTTAAACCATTTGTAGAAGTATCATATCAGTTGAACAACCAGTTTGTGTTTTCAGGTACGTTTAAACCTTTTATGAAATATTACACGCACACTGATTTTATAAATATTAATCCATACTACATTCCAAGTAATATTAATAGTGTAACCGAAAATCATAAGTTGTTCTCCGAGTTTTCATTTTTATATAATTTTGCGAAAAATCTGGAAGTGAAAACGTTCGTCTCCTATGATAATATTGATTCGTTGATTTTTATAGATGATTATAAGAATTATAAAGAACCGAAAGTCGAAACAATTTCCGATGTATGGAATTTAAAAACCGGATTGAATGCAAAGTTAAAAACCGGAATGCTCGGTAATTTTTATCTTGCGATTCAGTGGCAGTCATTATTTAATAAAGAAAAAATTTATCTTCCTGCGGTTCCTGAGCTTGAAGTTAATTTTATTCACAATTTGTCAATTTCGAAAACAATCGGTCTGGTAACGAAATTGGAATTTGTTGATGGCTTGCATTATCAAATAAGCAGCAAGACTAAATCCCCATCGCAATTAAACTTAGGAATTGAAGTCAATTATTTTATTACTTCAGGCTTTAATTTATTTGTGAATATTAATAATCTTACAAATAAAAAATATTCTGATTTTGAGTATTATAGGCATAAACCTTTAGATGTTTTAATTGGTTTTGAATACCAATGGTAAAAGTGAGGGAAATATGGATAAAGAATTTTTACTAAATAAAATTAAAGAAATTACCAATTGTTCCGGCAGTGAAAAGGAAGCTGCATTTCAATTTCTTATAAAAAATATTTTGAATAAGATTAAGCATTCACAAGCGGCTCGAATAGCAGGACTGGGAATTTTTCAACTGAAAAATGAGCCCTTATTAAGAGAAGAAAGGAAGGGAATTCCAACTTCGTTAAGTTCGATAAAGACTTTAATTTATGCGCCTTTTTATGATGACAATGAAAAACAATTTTCTAATCTTTTCTTAAATATTGATTTGAGTAATTATGACTTTCAAGAATATGATCAAGTCGATAACGCTTTTAGTCTTGGTTTTGGTAAACCCACAATTCCGCTGAATGGGCAGGACTTGAATAAATTTCTAAAAAAAATTAAAGACTATAAAATAAAACCATCGTTTGAAGAGACAATTTCTGAATTAATTGATGGAGCTGAAGTTCTGGATGATTTTAATATCTTTTCAGATTATATAGAAAAATCATTTCTTGGAAATCAAATCAACGAAACAGAAGAAGAAGCAATTAAAAGTCTATTATCCGAAGAGGTAAATCCGGAATCCGATGTTGAAACAACAAACAATATTGAACCAGTGAAAACAGAAGCTGATTTGAATGAAGGAGCCAATATCGGCTTACTAAATGAAGAAAAAGAAAAACCGCTTGAAGAAAAGATTGAAGAGATAGAGATAACAAATGAAAGTATAGAGAAACTTTTTTCGGATGAAGAACTTGAAAAAGTTTTTGTCGAGGAACCGGAAATTAAAGAGCAACCGGAACCTGAAAATTTATCAAGTGAAGTGCAAGCAGAAGAAATGATTGATATTATTGGTGAAGATAAAAATGTCGAATTAGAAGTTCATGCAACTGAAAAATCTGAAGAAGATCCAAAGCGAAAAACAATGTTCGATAAACTTGAGGATATGCTCACAAAACCTGATGCAGAAAACCTTATCGAAGAAATAGTAAATGATGAAGAATCAGATGATCCCATTGATAAACAAGTTAAATCGGTTGCAGAAAACGTTAACGGACAAAAAACTGCAATTTCAAAACTCGCATTTTATAAATCAGTTATTTTTTGGTTTGCCATTGTTTTTATAATTGTTTTAGCTGCATCATTGTATTTATTTGTTCCTGAATACTTTAATTTCAAACCTGAAAATCAGAAAAAGGCAATTGCAAAAAAAGAAATCAGTAAAGTTGAAAAGCCTGATGTAATTATTGATTCAGTAAAAACGACAAGTGATTTAATAAATCAAAAATCCCCTGCAATTATTGAGGAAAAACCTTTTCAGGAGAAAAATTTGTATCGTGCACCTTTAAAAGATATTAAAATTTCAAACCAGATATTTTTTGACGGTAAAATTTATACAGTTCAAGTTTCATCCTGGCTTAATAAAAGTATTGCTGAAAACGAAGTGAAAAAATTAAGATCAAAAGGATTTGATGCATTTATTTATGAAATATATGTCCCTGCAAAAGGGAGCACATGGAGTCGCGTTAGAATCGGAGATTTCAGTTCTTCTGCCGAAGCAGAAAAATTTTTAATAAACAATCAATTAAAGGAATAAGAATGAATTTGTTTTCAATGCTGACAAAAGGTGGATGGCTGATGATTCCAATCTTTTTATCATCAATCATTGCTGTTGCAATTATTATCGACAGATATTTTTTAATTCGTAAATCGAAACTGAATATTCCTTCATTCATGGTAAAAATAAGAGCTTTTCTAAAACGTAAGGATTTAGCTGGAGCAATTCAATTTTGCCTTCAGGATAAATCTAATGCTGCAAATATTATTCGGAAAGGTTTGAAAAAATATCATCATGGTCATGAAAGAGTGAAGGAAGCTATTGAATCCGCTGGTAAACTTGAAATCAGCAAACTTGAGAAAGGCTTATCTACACTTGCTACTATTGCCGGTGTGGCTCCATTATTGGGTTTTCTTGGAACAGTTACTGGAATGATATCGGCTTTTATGAAAATTGAAGATATGCAAGGCTCAGCTAATCCAAGTGATTTGGCAGGAGGTATTTGGGAAGCTTTAATAACCACAGCATTTGGACTTGGCGTAGGGATTATTGCACTGACAGCTTACAATTATTTGTTGGCTGCAATTACAAAACTTGTTTCAGAAATGGAGGTGGTATCAAATGATGTTTTGGATGTATTGGAAGAATCATCTGCAAAATTTGAATTTTTAGATGATGAAAATTAAGGTTGAATATGAAATTTGAGACATCAAATAAACCGTTGAGCATTTTTAGTTTTTCTTCATTGACAGATATTGTAATGTTACTGCTGATTTTCTTTCTGCTAACATCACAATTTGTTATTCAAACAGGAGTGAAGGTAAAACTTCCGGGTGCAAAAAATAATGAACAACTTGCACCTGCAAAGTTAGTTATAAGCATTTCAAAGAATGAAAGAATATTTTTTGGTAATAAGGAAATATCGCTTGATGAATTAGCGGGGAAAATCAGTCAGGTTGTTTCAGATTCCAAAGAATCAAATCTCGTGATTCATTCGGATAAAGATGCCAAACTCGATATTATAATTAAAGTAATTGATGCGGCAAAAGGAATCGGAATAAATAAATTTACTATTGAAACGGAAAAAGAATCTTTTTGATGGAACAAGATAGAATTCAAAATAAATCCTTTTTACTTTCGATTATCATCCACGTCGGTATCACGCTGTCATTGCTTTTGATCAATTTCTCTGTCAGTCACATTGAGCCTGAATATGTAACAATCGGTTTTGGCGGAATGGGAAATTTGAGTTCATCCGGGAAACAGAATGAAAGCGAAAAAAAACAAGAAGCAAAAAGCGAATTAAATGCGGAAGAAAATGTTGAACTGCCAAAAGCAGTGAATCAAGAAGATGAAAACATACTTCCCCAAAATTCTGATAACAAAAACAGGTTCGATGAATCTATAAAATCTCTTTCTGAAAAAAGCAAGAATGCTGATAAAGGCAGAGAATTTTATGGCGAAGGCGCAGGGAAATTTGGTCTTGATATTGATTTTGGCGGGCAGGGAATCAGAAAAATATACAATTACAGCCTTCCGAAATTCCCTGAAGGTGTATTCAAAGAAATCGACGTTAAATTAAGGTTTACAATTTTATCCGATGGAACAGTTGGGAGTGTCGTCCCATTGATTAAAGCTGATACGCGGTTGGAAGAAGCTGCAATTAAATCACTTCGTCAATGGCGATTTGAACCATTAGCCAAAAACCAAAAAAATATTGAACAAGTAGCTATAATTATTTTCCCTTTTCGGCTGGAGTAGTCGTCCACAAATCTTTATAATAACTTTTGTAAAAAAAATTTTCGGCAATTGATAACAAAAACAAGCCGAATGAGTCTCCATTGATTTCCTTCCAAGATTCATCCGGATTAATAATTGGCTTATTCAGAAGAGCTGAAGAGATTCCTGCCACCGCATCAATTGCAGGTTTAAAAATCTTTCTTGCAAATTCATAGAAACTATCAGGCAGAAAGCTATTGGCAAATAACGAGGCAAGCGACCATCCGACTGCAAAAAGAATTATGATAAATGCAGAGCTGATAAATCCAGCACTTAAAGATTCTTTCTTTAACTTCAGAATGAAAACGTAGATGATGAAAATTAAATGCAAGCTGAAAATAAATCCTATAATCATATCAGAACTCGGTAGTGTCTTTTGAAATTTTAGAATTAATAATTTGTACTGAAATCAATCCGCCTATCAAGCCGAACAGTGGATTGATGATAAAATTATTCACAATAATTGAGAAAGAATAAAGCACAGAGAAACCCTGCCTTTGAATGTCACTTGCTACTTTAGATATCATTGAAAAGATTTCTGCTTTAATTTTTTCGTCCAGCGGAAAATCTTTAATAACTTTCTGAAGTCCTGACATTGCAAAAATGAAATCATTATTATGAGTAATGAAAGTTATAAGCAACTCAAATAAACTCCCAAACAGTGCTGCATATAATCCCGTTATCAATCCAATCATTATTCCTTTTTTTAGGGGAATCTTATTGTTGTCCTTAGACGCTCGTCTTTCAAGTTGAATAGCAATATAACTTGCAATAGGTACGATAAGGCAACATGCTAAATTTTTCGCAACGGGAACTATTTGAAGAACCCCGGCTCCAAACCCGCCTACGAATGATGAAATGTATTTTTTCAAAAGTTCTCCGAATTAATTTCTTTAATTAAGTTTTGCAAGGAAATCATCAATAGATTCAATGCAGCAATGCCAAATAGAAATCCAGTGATCAATGCAATCCATTGCGAATAATTATAAATCCCACTCGTATAAAATATTATATCTGAAAGCATTAAAAAAATTGATGTATAAAATAATTCCAATTTTGAGATTTTAAGTTTGATCCCAATCAAGATAGAAATCAGTGCTGTAATTCCGCCAAGATAAATGCCTGTGCATCGGGAACACAATAAAGTGTGGAACGTAAAATAATTGAAAAGTTTCGAACTTTGCTGATGACAAATTAAAGAGAAAGATTTATCAATCGGGAGAATCAAGTACGCCAGCCGGTTATCAAACTGAATAAAAAACAGAATAAAGTTTCCAATGTTCAAAATAAGAAGTAAAAATAAAATCAGAAGTTGTATGGATTTATATGACACTTCAATTGCTGAGATTGAATTTTATTAACCGCTCTTTAGTTAGTACGATAAGCTTATTTTTAACAATTGCTGCCTGCCGGATGTCATTTATTGAAAAATCTTTTTCAAGGTTAAATATTCCGACAGGATGTCTAAAATCATTGATGCTAAAAATTAAAATTTCATATTCACTATTTAGAATTAAATAATTCTCAGACAAACTTGCTGAAATTATATCAATGTCAATTGGTATTTGAATCACCCCATTTCCAAACAAATCGAAAATAATCAAACGGTTTAACTCAAGAATAAAAATATAATTAAATCCATCTGTCAACATTTTCTTCGGGTTGGTCAATTGATAAGCTCCCGATTCATAATTTCCAAACTGAAGGATAAACTTACCATTTGAATCAAATTTAAGTACCCTGTTATTTTCATTATCAAGAATGAAATAATCTCCCGCTGTCGATATTACACAACCGGCTGGGTATAATATTTCATCAAAAATATGATTCGAACTTTTCGGATCAAAAGTGTAGATAAAATTCAACTTTCTGTCGAATACTTGTATGCGATTATTATTTCTGTCGGTTACAAATACAGTTAAAGATGTAGCAAAAATATCAACCGGTGAATCAAAACTTAATTCATCCGAGCCAGATCCACCGTAACTTTCTTTAATTTCAAATGATGAATCGGCAAGATATATTTCATTGCGAAATCCGTCCACAACGTAAATCGAGCCTATTTGATTGATTGAAAAGCAAACTGCATTATCGAAGAGTTTCTTTTGGAAATTTAACTCAAACTTTTGCGACCACATTTGTGATACAAAAAGAAAAAATATAATTACGAACTTTCTCATAATAGAAATATAAAAAACCATTGCGTGAAAATGAAATAAATTTATTAATTCAGGCAAAAAAGTTCAATTTTATTGATAAAGAGTTAATATTAAATTAAATTTCGAATGTTTATGAGAAATGTTACATTCAAAAAATTCAGTGGTGCGGGAAATGACTTTATCTTGATTGATAAAGAGGAATTTCCGGGTTTAGTTCTAAGTGAATCACAAATCCAAAAAATTTGCGACAGAAGAAGAGGTATTGGTGCAGATGGAATTTTGCTGGTTGATAAACTAGACGGGTTTGATTTTAGTATGCGGTATTATAATTCAGACGGAACATTGGGTTCACTTTGTGGAAATGGTGCTCGTTGCGCGATTAAATATGCATCTTTGAGTGGGAAAATTAAAAAAATTACACACTTTGAGTGTAATTATGAAAAATTCAAAGGTGAAATAATATCTGATAATTTGATTAAATTTTATTTCAACAATCCAACCAAAATTAAGAGGAATTTCAAGCTCAAAGTAATGAATCAAATTATAAATGCTTCATTTGCGGATACAGGCTCGCCTCACGTTGTAGTCTTGATTAATGATGTCTTAAAAAATCCGAAAGACCTGAAATCAAATTTTGACAACTTGAGTGGATTCCCTGTTGTCGAACTTGGAAATGAAATAAGATATCACAAAGATTTTAAACCCGATGGAGTTAATGTTAATTTCATTGCTTTGGATAAAGAACTTCTTCATATCAGAACCTTTGAAAGAGGAGTGGAAAACGAAACTTATGCGTGCGGAACGGGTTCAGTCGCTTCTGCAATTATAGCTTCAATGAATTACAATTTAGTTGCGCCGATTGAATTAAAAACATTTGGAGGCGATATATTAACTGTCGACTTTAATAAAGATCATGATGGAGTATCGAATGTTTCATTAACTGGTCCGGCAGAAATGGTTTTTTCAGGCGAAATAATTTTATAAAATAAATGAGGAAATAATGGAAAAAGTACTTTTTACTATTAAATATGAAATACTTCCGGAAAAAAGAAACGAATACTTTGATGTCATTCGAGAGCTGAAATCATTGATTAAAGCCGATGGTCTTGAGAGTTACTCCGTATTCGAAGTTAAAGGAAAAGCTAATAATTTTGAAGAAGTCTATACATTTGTGAACAAGCAGTCGTATGAAGATTTTGATGATGATCCAAATGAAAGAGTTGATTTACTTATGAATAAACTTTCTGATATGATTAAGCAGCAATCAACGCAATACACAACTCTGTTTGAGATATAGCAACCGAGTATGTTTGAATATGTAGGTGTCGTTCACGTTCACTCATCTTTTTCAGATGGAACAGGCAAGTGTGATGAAATAGCAAACTTTGCAAATGAAGTTGGCCTGGATTTTTGTTTGTTAAGCGATCATAATACTCTTCGCGGAAAAGATAACGGATTTGAAGGCTGGTATGGGAATACACTTTTAATGATTGGTTGCGAAATAAATGACAAGTTTAATCAAAATCATTATCTTGCATTTGGAATCGATAAAAATCCCTCCACAAGACTACCTGCAAAAGAATATGTTAAATATGTAAAAGATTCTGGCGGGGTTGGTTTTATTGCACATCCTATGGAAAAGCGGTCTTCAATGAAAGAGCATCCGCCATATCCGTGGAATGAATGGACGTCTGAAGATTTTGACGGAATTGAAATTTGGAATCATATGTCGGAATGGATGGAAGGACTGACTGAAGAGAATAAATATAATTATTTTATGCACCCATTAAAATCCGTCGCCGGGCCTAATCCTGATGTTATAAAATTATGGGACAATTTAAATCAGAAACGAAAAGTTGTCGGAATAGGCGGAATTGATGCGCATGCTCATAAAGTTAATTTACTTGGTTTTTTTGAAGTGGAAGTTTTCCCTTATAAAGTATTATTCAAATCCGTTCGCACCCATATATTAACAGAAAAGAAATTGGAAGCTAAAAAAGGAAAAAAATCCCATTCAATTGAAGAGGAGAAGAAAATTGTTTATTCTGCTCTGGCTCATGGAAGGTCTTTCGTATCAAATAATTATCGTGCTGATGCAAAAGGTTTTAGATTCTTTGCCCAAAATTCTGAAGGAATATTTCATATGGGCGATACTATTGCTAAACCACGAAAAGTACGTTTAAAAGTCATTTTACCAAATTTATCAGCTAAAATTATATTAATCAGGAACGGGGAATCTATTGATGAAATAGAAAATACCGAAGCTGAATTTATTATAAACTCAAAAGGAAATTATAGGGTTGAAGTCCTTTTGGATAATTATCCATGGATTTATTCTAACCCTATTAGAATTGGAGTTTAATTTTTATTATTTTCACCTACCGTTTTAAAATCATTTTGCAGAAAAAATTGGAGATGTTGTGTTTACAAAAAGGAAAAAAATTTCAAAAAAACAAATCAAAGAAGATAAACTAGTTACTTCTTTCTATGAAGCAAAGTCTTTCTATCAGGAAAATCAGTCGAAAATATTGATTGGATTAGGTGTAATTGCGTTTTTGGTTGTTGCCATTTTATGGTACACAAATAAAAATAATGAAGACAATTCTTTAGCATCAATTGAGCTAAATCGTGTTATGCCGCTTTATGATGGCGGCTCATTTCAAGAAGCCATTGATGGTAGAAGCGGTACAAACATTCTTGGATTGAAAAAAATTGTTGATTCCTACAGTGGAACTGAAAATGGAGAATTAGCAAGAGTTTATTTGGCAAATTCATATTACTTGCTTGGGAAGTTTGACGAAGCAAAAGAAAGTTATGATAATTATTCGGGCTCTAATAAAATATTAGTTGCAGCAGCTTTAGCTGGAATGGCAGCATGCTTTGAAGCCAAAAATAATTTTGCAGACGCAGCGGCAAGCTATGAAAAAGCTTATAAGGTGAGTGAGTTTAATTCTCAGAATCCTGATTATTTATTAAAAGCCGGAAGTAATTTTATCAAAATTAAACAATTTGATGATGCTAAAGCTTCTTTTGATTTGATCAAGGAAAAGTATAAAACTTCACAGGCATTTCGTGAATTAGACAGATATTTATTTTTTTTACCAAAAGAAGAATAAAAAAGAAGGCGATTATTTTATGGCAGATACTTCAGATTTAAGAAATGGATTAATTATAAAATTTAAAAATGACTTGTACTCGGTGATTGAGTTTCAACACGTCAAGCCCGGAAAAGGCGGAGCTTTCGTCAGAACTAAATTGAAAAATTTAAAGAACGGCAGAGTTCTGGATAATACTTTCAGATCGGGTGAAGGAATTGAACCTGTGCGTGTGGAAAGAAGAAAATACCAATATCTTTATAGAGATTCCGATTCATTCGTACTGATGGATAATGAAACTTATGAACAGATTAATGTTCAAATTGAGTTGTTTGGTGAAAGCGCAAAATTCTTAAAAGAGAGTGAAGAGGTTGAACTTCTTGTTGATGATACCGAGCAAATTATTTCGGTTGATATTCCTGTGTTTGTTAATTTAAAAGTAATTAGTACCGAACCCGGATTCCGTGGCGATACGGCAACAAACGTTATGAAAGCAGCAACGCTTGAAACCGGTTGTGTGGTGAATGTTCCTTTGTTTGTTAATGAAGGTGAATTGTTAAAAATTGATACCCGCACCGGTGAATACGTAGAAAGAGTTAAAAACTAAATTGAAGAGTACAATGGACATTAATTTATTAAAACAACTGATTAAAATGGTTGAAAAAAGTGAGATTACTGAATTCTCTGTGCAAGAGGGTGACCTCAAAGTAAAAATCTCGAAGAACACAAACAATAGTTTTGTTCAAACATTTTCTTCACCCCAACAAGCTTCACCTGTTTCAACTTCATCTCAAAGTTTCTCTGCTCCGGCACTTACTGTTGAAGTTGCCAGTGACAAAAAACAAGATGCAAATCTTGTGGAAGTTAAATCTCCGATTGTTGGGACTTTCTATGCGGCACCGGCTCCTGATGCAGATCCATATGTCAGAGTTGGTGATTCGATTTCTCAGGGAACTGTGCTTTGCATTGTAGAAGCTATGAAATTAATGAATGAAATTGAATCAGAGTATAATGGAGTGATTGAAAAAATTCTTGTCGAAAATGCTACCCCTGTTGAATACAATCAACCATTGTTTCTTATTCGAAAGTCATAATCCGAAAACTTAAGAGGATTTCTTGTTTAAAAAAATTCTAATTGCAAATAGAGGTGAAATAGCCTTACGAATAATCAGAACTTGCAAAGAAATAGGTATCAAAACTGTTGCGGTTTATTCTGAGGCTGATAAAGATTCACTGCATGTTTATTTTGCAGATGAAGCAGTTTGCATAGGTCCAGCTAATAGCAAACTTAGCTATTTGAAAATTCCAAGTATCATGTCAGCCGCACAAATCACCGGTGCTGAAGCAATTCATCCCGGCTATGGATTTTTGGCTGAGAATGCTGAATTTTCAGAAATTTGTGAAGAGCATAAAATTAAATTTATCGGACCATCTCCCGAAATGATACGAAAAATGGGTGATAAAGCTTTCGCAAAGGAGACAATGAGAAAGGTTGGGGTTCCTGTTGTTCCCGGTTCAGAAAGCATCGTTACAACAATTGCTGAAGCAAAATCGATTGCATTGCAAATCACTTATCCTGTAATTTTAAAAGCAACTGCGGGTGGCGGCGGAAAAGGCATGCGGGTTGTTTGGAATGAAGATGAGCTGGGAAATGCATTTCAAATGGCAAGTACAGAAGCTGGTGCAGCTTTTGGCAATTCATCGCTTTATTTGGAAAAATTTTTAGAAAGCCCGAGGCATGTTGAAATTCAATTGGTTGGCGATCAGTTTGGAAATGTTTATTCCTATGGAGAAAGAGATTGCACTGTTCAAAGACGTCATCAGAAATTAATTGAAGAATCACCTTCCCCGATAATAACACCGGAACTTCGTCAAAAAATGTCTGAGGCGGCTGTGTTGGGCGCAAAATCAGTTAATTATGAAGGTGCCGGGACGATAGAATTTCTCGTAGATAAACATCTCAACTTTTATTTCATCGAGATGAACACAAGAATTCAAGTTGAACATCCTGTAACAGAAACTGTAAATAATATTGATTTAATAAAACAACAAATTTTGGTTGCCGGTGGGGAAAAAATAGAGAATTTACCGAAAGGAATTAATGGGCACAGCATTGAATTTAGAATTAATGCCGAAGATGCTGAAAATGGATTCCGTCCTTCTCCAGGGAAGATTAGCTATTTGCATTTCCCAGGAGGTTTTGGAGTTCGAATTGATTCTCATGTTTATAATGATTACACAATTTCTCCTCATTATGATTCCTTGATTGCAAAAATGATTATTTGGGGAACAGATCGTGAACATGCGATTAGGCGTGCACGGCGTGCCTTCGAAGAAATTAGAATCGAAGGGATTAAAACAACAATTCCTTTCCATAAAAAAGTTTTACAAAATAAATATTTCCTTAGTGGGGATTATGACACAAATTCAATTGAAAAATTATTTTCATAACTTAACGAGGTTAAAATGAACGTTCCAAATAATTTAAAGTACACAAAAGATCATGAATGGTTAAAAGTTGAAGGTAATACCGGATTTGTTGGGATTACTGATTTTGCTCAAAGTGAGTTGGGCGATATCGTATTCGTTGATATCGCTGCTGATGTGAATGAAATCTCGGCAGGAAATTCATTTGGTACTATAGAAGCCGTAAAAACAGTCAGCGAACTTTTTGCTCCTTGTGATGGAAAAGTGTTAGAAATTAATCCAAAATTACAAGACGAACCTCAATTAATTAACTCTGATGCATATGGTGATGGTTGGATTTTGAAAATTGAAATCGCAAACTCTGCTCAGGTTAATGAATTATTAAGTGATGAAGATTATTCAAAATTGATTTCTTAAAAACAATTCATTCCCCATGATCGAATAGAAATCATGGGGGAATTTTATAACAAATTCACGTCCGTTCCTCTGTGGCATTATGATGATAAAAAATGAAAAAATAATTATACTTGATTTTGGCTCACAGTATACTCAGCTCATTGCCCGTCGAATCAGAGAGAAGAATGTCTTTTCTGAAATTTTTCCACATGATATTTCAATAGATAAAATCCGCGATATTAATCCTGCAGGAATTATTCTTTCAGGCGGTCCTATGAGTGTTTATGATGATGGCGCAATTACTGTTGATAAAGAAATTTTTGGATTAAATATTCCTGTTCTTGGAATTTGCTATGGATTGCAATTAATCTGTAAACTTTTTAATGGTGAAGTTCAGCCTTCAAATAATCGTGAATATGGGAAAGCGATATTGGAGATTATTGATAATAAAAATCTTTTTTCCGGAGTTAACAATAATTCTACCGCTTGGATGAGTCATGGTGATTATGTGACAAGTTTGCCTTCCAATTTCAAAGTAACTTCAAAAACAAGTAACTCGCCGGTCTGCTCAATTGAAAATATTGACAGAAAAATTTTTGGAGTGCAATTTCATCCTGAAGTTATGCATACAATAGAAGGTACAAAAATATTATCCAATTTTATTTTTAATATTTGTGGTTGTAAAGGAGATTGGACGCCGGAAAATTTCATTGAAGCAAAAGTTGACGAAATTAAAATGAAAGTTGGCGATAAATCAGTTATTTGTGCTTTATCCGGCGGTGTGGATTCAACCGTTGCAGCTGTATTGGTAAAACAGGCGATTGGTGATAAACTAACTTGCATACATATTGATTCGGGATTGATGCGGAAAGATGAAAGTGCTGAAGTTGTTAAATTATTTAAAGAGAAATTGGATCTCAAAGTAATTCATGTTGATGCCTCTGAATTATTTCTCAGCCGGTTGAAGGATGTAGTTGATCCTGAAGAGAAGAGAAAAATTATCGGAAAAACTTTTATAGAAGTTTTTGAAGAAAAAGCAAATTCTATTAACGATGCCAAATATTTAGTCCAAGGTACATTATACCCCGATGTTATCGAGTCGAAATCCGTTAAGGGGAAATCAGTTACAATAAAAACTCATCACAATGTTGGCGGATTGCCGGAAAAAATGGATTTGAAATTAATTGAACCGTTTAGAGAATTATTCAAAGATGAAGTGAGGCAAATTGGAAAAAAGCTTGGAATTATCAGCGAATTTTTAGACAGGCATCCATTCCCCGGTCCCGGTTTAGCAGTTAGAATTTTAGGATCAATTACAAAAGAAAGGCTTGAAATTCTTAGAGAAGCCGATAAGATTTTTATTGATGAATTGATTTCAAAAAACATTTATAATGAAATATGGCAAGCATTTGCCGTACTCCTTCCTATTCAAACCGTTGGTGTAATGGGAGACTCAAGAACTTATGAAAACGTTCTTTCTTTACGGGCAGTGACCTCCGGTGATGGAATGACAGCCGATTGGTATAAGTTTGATAATGCTTTTTTAGAGGAAGTATCAAGTTTGATAACTAGTAAAGTAAAGGGAATTAATAGAGTTGTTTATGATATTACTTCGAAGCCGCCGGCAACAATTGAGTGGGAATGATTAAAAGTGAAAGTTAAAGATCTTCCCCTTGATGATAGACCCCGTGAGAAAATGTTTCTACGGGGAGTTCAAGCTCTTTCTGATTCTGAGCTTTTGGCAATTTTACTGAGAACCGGTGCAAAAGGTGAATCAGTAATTCAGGTGTCAATTAATCTATTAAAAAAATTTGGAAATATTGGTTTATTGGCGAACCAGAATATTAGTTCAATTGCAAAAATCAGAGGTATCGGGAAAAACAAAGCTGCCACTTTGCTTGCTGCTTTTGAAATTTCCAGAAGAATTGAATCGGGAAATAAATGGTTTTCAAAAACCAAAATTGTTTCGCCGAAAGATGTTGCAGATATTTTCATTCCACTATTGCGGGATGAAATAAGAGAAAATTTTATTGTTGTCTGTTTAAATTCATCAAATAGAATTATTAAATATGAAATAATTTCTACAGGAATTCTTAACAGCTCATTAATTCACGCAAGGGAAGTATTCAAAACTGCGTTTGAGCATAATTCAGCCAACATTATTTTAATTCATAATCATCCGAGCGGCAATATTGAACCGAGTAATGAGGATAAAAATATTACACGTAAATTAGTTGAAGCCGGTAAAATAATCGACGTAAATGTTTTCGATCATATTATTGTTGCGGGGAATGATTATTTTAGTTTTATAGAAAAAAAACTAATTTAATTTTGACTTGATTTGTATATTTTTATTATATTTATATTAATGTAATTCTAATCTATTTCAAAACTGGAGGAAAAAATGAGTAAAATCAAATGGCTGATTAATGGCTCAGTCTTTGTTCTAGCAGTTTCAATTTTTACTGTGGGCTGCGGTGGTGTCAATGAGGCACAACTTGCTGAATTAGAATCTTTGCGATCAGAAGTGAAATCTTTAGAGAAGCAATCTAATTCACTAAAAAGTGAGAAAACAAAGTTGGAAAGAGAAATTGCAGAGCAACAAGCTAAACTTGATCAATGCAATAAAGAAAAAGCTGAGAAAAAGGCTAATTTAGAAAAAATTGGTAAATAATTTATTTTCGGAGGAATAAAATGAAAATTTCAAAGTTTCTTGTTCTGTTGATTGCATTTTCTGTTTTAGGACTTGTTTCTGTTTCTGCACAAGATAAAGAGATGACTGAAGAAGAGTGGCAGATGGAGATAAATACTCTTAATACAAAAAAAGCTCAATTGACGAAGGATATCAGTAGTTTACAAAAGGATGTAAATAATTTAAAAACAAAGAAAACAAACATGGCTTCTTATGAAGATTGTATGAAAGAACTTTATGCAATGTCTAAAGAAGAAACTTCATCACCTGCTCAAATTTCAGAAAGTGATGTTGCTGATTATAGAAAACAAGTTAGTGACTTGAACTCTATGATTAATAACAGAAGTGGTTCGAAGCAGGATTTACTCGCACAATTAGAAGCTCTTAAACAGAATAATAACAGTGCTTTGCCGGAATTTTTTGATAAAGTTCATAGTCAATTACAAAGAGCCATGGATTCGTGGGTTGAAGCACCGCAAGAAGTTATGTACACTGTTGTAAAGGGTGATCATCTTTGGGGAATTGCACGCAAAAAAGATCATTATGGAAATGGTTTTGCTTGGCCTGTAATTTATAATGCTAATCGTGATTCTATTAAAAATCCCGATTTGATTTATCCAAAACAGGAGTTTAAAATTCCTAATTTGACTGAAGAAGAAAAAGCTAAATACGAAAAGGCAAGAAAAAATTATAAACCTGCTCCACCTACACAAACAGCTCAACCAACCAAGTAATTTTTTTTGATTGATTTTTTATATACAGCCTCTTCTGTTTAATTATACAGAAGAGGCAATTTTTATTAATGGAAGAAAAAAGAATAGATTTAGAAAGTGTTGATTTAGCCACATTCACAGGGTCTAATGATGCCAACCTGAAACCTCTTGAATCAAGATTAGCAGCTAATATTTTTATAAGGGGAAATTCTGCGCTCATCCGAGGTAGTAAAGAAGAAATATCGACCGCCGAAAAAATTTTGAAAGAAATGCAATTTGTACTGAACACTTCCGGAAAACTAAGTATAAGCGATGTTGAAACGATAATTGATCTTACCTTGCAAGGACGTGAAATAATCGGTGAATCTGAGTTTGATAATATTATATTATACACTCGACAAGAGCCAATAAAAGCAAAAACTCCAACCCAGATTAAATATTATCAAAGTGTAAGAACTAATGATATTTGTTTTGCAATAGGCCCTGCTGGTACCGGTAAAACTTATCTTGCAGTAGCCTTTGCTGTTGCTGCAATGAAAAAAGGAATTGTGCAAAGAATTATTTTAGCCCGACCTGCAGTTGAGGCTGGAGAAAGTCTTGGCTTTTTGCCAGGTGATTTTAAGGAGAAAATTGATCCTTATTTGAAACCGCTTTATGATGCATTACAAGATATGCTTCCTTCCGATCAATTGAAAAATTTTATAGAAAAAGGAATAATTGAGATTGTCCCTTTAGCTTACATGCGCGGTAGAACATTAAATAACGCCTATGTTATTTTAGATGAAGCTCAGAATGCGACAACTATGCAAATGAAAATGTTTTTGACAAGACTTGGCCCAAATTCGAAAGCGATTATTACAGGGGATATAACACAAATTGACCTGCCAAATAAATCCATGAGCGGTTTAGTTCAAGTTCAGGAAATTCTCAATGGTGTTGATGGCATTGATTTTATTTACTTCAATAAGAATGATGTTGTGCGCCATCGACTTGTTAGAGATATCATTAATGCTTATGATGAATTTAAAAATGGGAATGGTTCACACTAAATTATTTTTTTGCTCTCATTCCAATATTTATCCATTTCTTCAAGATTAGAATCAGTTACACTCTTACCAATTTTCTTTAATTCAGCTTCAATATATTGAAAACGCTTAATAAATTTTTGGTTGGTTCTTCGAAGTGCATTTTCAGGATTTATATTTAAAAATCTCGAATAATTCACCAACGAAAAAAACAAATCGCCCAATTCATTTTCAATTTCCTCAGCGTTATTTTGTTTTTCCGCATCTTTTAATTCTGCAATTTCTTCTAAAACTTTTTCCCAAACTTGATTTTTATTTTTCCAATCAAATCCGACTTTTGAAACTTTTTCCTGTATTCGAAACGCTTTATGCAACTCAGGGAAATTTTTGGGAACTCCATCAAGAACAGAGGTGCGTCCTTCTGAAAGTTTTATTGATTCCCAATTTCTAGTAATATCTGCAGTAGAGGTGACTTTTACGTCTCCGAATATATGTGGATGTCTTCTGATTAATTTATTTATTATTGTTTCAATTACTTGATCGATATTAAATTCATTGTTTTCTTCTGCGATTACAGAATGAAAAACGATATGGAGAAGTAAGTCGCCAAGCTCACTTTTTAATTCACTGTAATCTTTATTGTCTATCGAATCCAAAACTTCATAAGATTCTTCAAGAGTTGCAGATTTAATAGATTCGTGTGTTTGTTCGCGGTCCCAAGGACATTCTTTACGCAGTCTTTTCATTATTTGGAGTAATTCAGAAAATTTGTCAGACGACATTTAACCTCAAAATTATTTTTGTAAAGATAAAGTATTATAGAGTATTTTATTATAGTTGAATAAATATTTTTCTTATAAAAAAGAGAGGATAAAGTGTTCGAACAAAAACTTACTGAATTAGGAATAAACATCCCAGAAGCTCCAAAACCATTGGCTTCTTATATTCCGGCAGTCCGATCTGGGAATTTAATTTTTACGTCCGGTCAATTACCATTGAAAGATGGAAAACTTCAATACATAGGAATAGTTGGAGCTGAGATTTCCGAAGAAGCTGCGATGAAAGCAGCCGAAATTTGCGCTATCAATTGTCTTAGTGCTGCGAAAACATTGATTAATAGCATTGATCAAATCAAGCAGGTTATCAAAGTGACAGTTTTTGTTGCAAGTGCATCTGGATTTAATGCACAACCGAAAATTGCAAATGGAGCTAGTGATCTAATGGTGAAGATTTTCGGAGATTTAGGCAAGCATTCTCGAAGTGCTGTTGGTGTTGCTGAATTACCTCTAAATTCTCCTGTGGAAATAGAAATGATTTTTGAAGTGTAAAAGAAAATTTATTTTTGATTGAAACTGTTGTATTTTTGAATTGTAAAAAAACGTAAAAGTGAAAGTTTATGAAAAAAATATTTTTATTCGTTTTATTGGTCCCTTGTTTAATTTCCGCTCAATTTAAAAGCGAAAGCGACAAGAAAATAAACATCCTTTCGGGAATAACAAATTATAATCCATCGTCCTTTTTCTCCGGATTTATTAATCCTGATAATTTTACTATGAAGCATTCAGTTTCAATGTCATATACATCATTTTCAGGACAAGGGATTGCGATGGGTGTATATACAAATAATATGTCTTATAAAATTTCAGATAAAATGAATGTGGAAGCTGATATTAGCCTTGTAAATTCGCCTTATAGTACTTTAGGAAATAATTTATCAAAAGAAATAAATGGGATATATTTAAGCCGGGCACAATTTAATTATCAGCCCTCAGAAAATTTTTTTATTACTTTGCAGTACAAGACTCTTCCATATTATAATTATCCTTTTTCAAATTATGGAATGGGATTTATGGATTATGGAAGAGGTTTCGGATATTAATTTATTTCTGTGATATTAATTGTATCTTTGACCGAGAGCATTTCTCGGTTTTTTTTTAATGAAGGTTGAGGAGTAATTTGAGTAAATTCAACGAGAATAGGGAAAAAAATAGTGCGAAAAGCAAAACTGATTTTGATATAAAAGGCACTGTATTTAATATTTTAATTTTTGTCCTTGTTTGCCTTATTATTTTAATGTCTTATTCGTTATATGATAAGATTAACGCAAATAAAATATATTCCGGTGAAATTGAAACTACTGGTACAGTCTCAGAGGTTATTCAAGTTGAAGTTCTGAATGGTTGTGGTGTGGGAGGAATTGCAGAAAGATTTACAGATTATTTGCGTGAGAACAAATGTGATGTTGTAAGTTCATCAAATTATTCTGATTATAATGTTCCCAAAACAATTGTAATTGATAGAACTGGGAATAAAGCTAATGCTGAGCATGTGGCTAAACTTCTTGGCGTAAAAAAAACAATGTCACAAATTAATAAAGAATACTTCCTTGATGTCAGTGTTATTATTGGGCAAGATTTTAATCAACTTAAACCCGTGAGGTAAGATGGATTCAAAAGAATTTGCAATAAGTATCGTAGATCTTGTATTAAGTAAAAAAGGTTATAATATTAAGTTATTAAACGTTAAAAGTATTTCTTCCATATCAGATTATTTCTTGCTCTGTTCTGCAGATTCTGATATTCAGGTGAAAGCTATCTCTGATGAAATTGAAGATAATTTAAGTGAAATCGGAATTAAATGTTTTCATAAGGAAGGTTTCGAATCATTGAATTGGGTAATTTTAGATTACTTTGATGTTGTGGTTCATGTCTTCCATAAATCAGCTAGAGAATATTATAATCTGGATAAATTGTGGGGTGATGCGGAAACCACAACTTTTGCAGAAAATTAATTCATTGAGGTAAAATTGAAAAACTATTTAAGAAATTTATTTTCAAATCTTTCAGATAAATTAGATTATTTAAAAAACGAAGAAGTGATTTTTAATTTCTCAAAGACAGGAGAGCATGGAGATTTATCTACAAATATTGCTATGAGGCTTGCAAAAAAAATCAAAAAAAATCCACGAATTATTGCTCAGGAAATAATAGACAATATTGAAATTGATAAAGCTGTTCTTGATAAAATTGAAATTGCAGGGAATGGGTTTTTGAATTTTTATTTTCAACAAATATATGTTGCTAAAATCATTAATGACATTCATCTGAAAGGAAGAACGTATGGACGATCAAATAAATATAAAGGCAAAAAGGCTCAAGTAGAATTTGTTTCAGCAAATCCAACAGGACCTTTAACTGTCGGACATGGTAGAAATGCTGTCCTTGGTGATACGATTGCAGGGATGCTTGATTTTATTGGCTATAATGTAAGTCGCGAATATTATTTTAATGATGCTGGAAGACAAATGCGAGTGCTTGGTGATAGTGTGCGATTAAGATATTTTCAATTATTGGGAAATCATATTGAATTTCCTGAAGATTACTACCAAGGTGATTATATAAAAGACATTGCGCAAGAATTAATTAATGAATATGGAGACAAACTTCAAAATGAAGATGCCGAAGCTATTTTTAAGAAAAAAGCTGAAGGAGTAATCTTCAGTGATATAAAAAATACTTTATCGCGGTTATCCATTGTGATGGATGAGTTTTATAACGAACATTCACTATACTCTGAAGGTAGAATTGACCGACTTATAAATTCATTTACCGAAAAAAATCTTATCTATGAAAAAGATGATGCAACCTGGTTAAAACTTTCTGAAATAGGTAATGAACAGGACAAAGTTATTATCAAGTCAACTGGGGAACCAACATATAGGCTTCCTGATATTGCTTATCATATTACAAAATTTGAAAGAGGATTTGATTTAATTGTCGATTTGTTTGGGTCTGATCATAATGCAACTTATCCTGATGTTCTTGCTGCGTGTAAAGCTATGGGGTATGATATTAAAAAAATTAAAGTGCTTATACACCAATTCGTGACGATTCTCGAAAAAGGTGAAGTTGTTAAAATGTCAACTCGCAAAGCAAATTTTATCACTCTAGATGAATTGATAGATCAAACATCAAGCGATGCTGTAAGATACTTTTTTAATATGAGAAGCATGGCGAGTCATTTAAATTTTGATTTGGATTTAGCAAAGAAGCAATCTGATGAAAATCCGGTTTTCTATCTTCAGTATGCCCATGCAAGAATTTCATCAATAATAAGAATGGTTGAAGAACAAAATCTGGTTTCAAATTTTGATAATTTATTCATGTTGAATTCAATCACTGAAATTGACTTGTTAAAAAAACTTCATCAGTTTGAAGATGAGATGCTTTATGCTGCTGAACTTTATGAACCCCATAGAGTTTGCAATTATCTTGAAGAGCTCGCAGGCCTATTTCATAAATTTTATAATGATAGCAGAATTATTGGTTCTGAAAAAAAACTGTCAGAAGCAAGAATAGCCTTGATTTTAGCGGTCAAAATAGTTTTGAATAATGGATTGAATTTATTAAAAATATCTGCACCAGAGCGAATGTAATTAGGCTAAAGCGATAGAAGCTGCATAGATATTATTTATACCGATCTCATTTAATGATTTTGCACATGAATTGATTGTTGCGCCCGTTGTGATTACGTCATCAACCAACAGAACATTTTTGCAATTGGTCTTTTTCCTTAATTTAAATGCATTCCCTACGTTTTCTTCTCTTTCAATTTTATTTAGTTTAGTTTGCGAGGGAGTGAATTTACTCCTGATTAAAATATTATCGTTTGTCTTAACACCAATTATTCTGGATATTCCTTTAGAGATAAAATAGGACTGATTATAGCCACGCTCAGCTTTTTTTACTTTGTGTAATGGAACCGGAATAATCAAATCTAATTCAAGTTCAGTAAAGTCATTAAAAAATTCAGTAGCAATTTTTTCGCCAAGTTCTTTTGCAACATTAAATTTATTTTGATATTTAAGTTCATGAATTAAAGTTTGGATTGGCGAATCTTTGGAAAATTTATATAGCGAAAATAAATTTTTAATGTGATTTTGTTGTGAACATTTGCGAAGATATGCGTACTTTAAATCAGCTCTTGATAATTTAGGTAATTCTACTAAACACAATTTACACAGAAGTTCATTTTTATTGCATAGATTCTTTTTGCAATGCAGACAGATTTTTGGAAAGAATAAATCAAAAATATCTGTAAATATATAACTGAAATCCATATCAATAAACATTTATTAAGTTAAGGTATTTAGCTAGTTTTTTGTCATTAATTTCAAGATGATTTACGAACCAATTAGAAATTGAAAAAACCATTTTTTCCAAATTATCCATTTTACCATTATCGATTTGGCTTATCTGTTCCAAAAAATTTCTCTTGAATCTGTCATGCTCGGATTTATGAGAGAAATAACCTGAAAACTTATAATCATGCATAAACTTTTCTTCTGTTGTAAAGTGAATTTCAATTTCCTTATAAATGGCATTAAATTTTTTGATTAGCATCTCCTTTTCAGAAAATATCTTTTTATCAAATAGACTATTTAATTCCATAATGAAACGGAAATGCTGCTCATCAATTAATTTAATATTTGTGTTATACTCTTCTTTCCATTGAATTTTCATTTTATTTCAGATGATTAGTTTTTCTAATAAACCATTCCAATGATAGCAATAAGACTATTAATATTGGAGGAAAATAGTTTGACAAAAGATTAAATTTTGTTGTGATTATTTTTCCATTGCTCTGGTTAGTGTTAATTAATTTTATTTTCAAAATTAAATCTTTGAAAGATTCGCTTTCAAAATATTCACCAGAAGTTTGTTCAGCAAGATTTGATAAATAAGCTTTGTTCCTTCCAACGTTTGTAAATTCCACTTTATCTGGATTTACAATCACTTTTCCAGTTTGAATCAAAAAACTCCCATCTTCTTTTTTGTAAGAAGCTTTATATTTTACTTCACCTGAGAAAGTAGAATTAATATTTAATTCATACCGACCATTACCGGTGGGGCTGAAGACGGTACTGATTGATTTTGAGTTATCCCAAAGAGCCAAATTGATTTCACCGTCTTCAATAGGTTGCAACTTTTCATCATATAGTTCGGCAGAAAAAACCATCTCTTCATTACGAAAATAAATTGACTTATCTGTATTAACAATTAAGTTGTTGTTTGAATCTGTAAGAACAAGCCATTTAATAATATTGTCAATGAATGAATCGAAATACTGCTTTGATGTTTTTGAATTTTGAAGCTTCCATCGCCAAATATTTTCGCCAAACATCACAAATGATTTAATCCCCAAAGAATTATCACAAAGAATTAACGGCACTTTAGCAGGCAATGATTTATTCAAACCAAATGCAATTATTTTTGCGGTTCCTTTGACCGAATAATTATTAGCTAAGTATTGAATTGGCGGAAGATTATTCCAAAAAGAAAGAGCCTGAGAATTTTTTGAGGTAATTAAAAAATTATCCGGCGAATTAAAATCTGCCTGAATGTTTATTTTGTTGTTAGTTGTTTTGTGGAAATCAAATGGCAGGAGATTGACAAAAGAATTTGCCTTAGATAAATCAGTTTCTCCGTTTAATAAAAAGAAAAATGGTATTCGTTTTTCCTTAATCAAATTTGAAATAAAATTTATATTGGAATTTCTTGAAAGTTTTGTAGGAAAACCAACAAAAAACAAAACATCCGCACTGTCTATGTTTATTTTGGGATTCGACAAATATTTATCGGTTTGATTAATGTTTATATATGAAGAAATAATTCTGTTTGTATCTGATTCGGCTGCATTTTTTAAAATTGTAAAATCGTTAGTCGGTGAATCTGATATGAAAACAATCCTTAATTTGTTTTCAAGAATATTTAGTTGAAAATGTTTTTTGTTATTCGACTTGTTTGATTCTTTTTCAATGACATCTGTATTTATCGTGAAATTAAAATCGCCTGATTTTGATGGAATGTAATTAAAAGAAATCCTGTCAATATTTGTTTGAGAAAGTGTAACTGTTTTTTCTTCAATTACTTCATCTTCTTTATTTAACCTCACCTTTATTGATTTTCCGGTAAATCCTGAATTATAAATTGCTGCTGATATTGTAGTATTATCTCCCTTATAAATATTCGTATTGAACCTGATGTTTTTTATTGATATGTCTTTGAATATTAATGTATCCGTAAAACCTACTGTAAATATTGGCAGTCCAAGATTAGTGAAATTGCTTGTAGAATTAGTTCCGCTATTGATATTGCCATCAGAAAGAATTATAGC
>Ga0210044_10001428_pt1 | contig 36305 bp, 38 predicted proteins | sample CryGey13umfilter_2_FD_183959 | JGI IMG/M metagenome (GOLD analysis project Ga0210044, IMG submission 183959) | Groundwater microbial communities from aquifer in Utah, USA - Crystal Geyser 4/9/14 3 um filter (SPAdes) (version 2) | ecosystem: Environmental > Aquatic > Deep subsurface >...
TGAAAATAGGCTAAAGTTTGTTTTTCGAATGTGTCCATTCCTCCAATTCCGCTTCCATATATAACTCCAAACCGTTCTAAATCAACTTTCTCAAGATTGATTTCGGAATCTTCCATTGCCATCTTTGCAGTAGCGATTGCATAATGCGTATATGGATCCATTCGTCTTGCTTCTTTCTTATCGATAAAATCCTCGGGATTAAATCCCTTAACTTCAAATGCAAATTTTGTAGTAAATGGTGTAGTATCGAATTTAGTTATCATACATGCACCGTTTTTGCCTTCAATCAGTCCGCTCCACAAATCTTTTGCCGTGTTTCCGATTGGAGTAAGTGCACCAACTCCTGTTACTACAACTCTGCGTTTATCCATTGAACTCTCCATAAACATTATTTGAAAATTGATAAGAAAGAATTAATAAAAGTACGGACTGTTTTAAAATATCTCACAAAAATAAAAATCAAACTTCTGAAGATTGTATAACTAAATTGTTATGTAAAACAGTCCTTTATTAAATAATCCGAAAATTATTTATTAACTTTTTCTTTCAGGTAATTTATAGCATCACCAACAGTAGTGATTTTCTCTGAATCTTCGTCCGGTATCGAAATATCAAAAGCTGATTCGAAACCCATTACAAGTTCTACAATATCAAGAGAATCAGCACCAAGATCATTGGTGAATGATGCTGCAGGATTAATCTGGGATTCTTCCACACCCAATTTATCCATAATTATTTCTTTTACTTTTGCTTCAACGTCCATTTTATACTCCTAAATAATTTGTGAATTAGTGATTAAAAATTTTACATTGTCATCCCGCCATCAACCGAAATCACTTGACCGGTGATGTATGATGCATTTTCGCTGCAAAGAAATCGAACAGCTTTTGCGATATCTTCTGGTCTTCCCAACCGCTTTAATGGAATATTATTCAACAAAACTTCTCTTTGCTTCTCATTCAATTTATGAGTCATCTCAGTTTCAATAAATCCTGGAGCGATAGCATTAACTGTTATTCCGCGTGAAGCAATTTCTTTCGCAAGAGATTTAGTAAATCCAATCATTCCGGATTTTGAGGCAGCGTAATTAGCTTGGCCTGCATTTCCAATTAACCCAACAATTGAAGTGATATTGACTATTCTTCCCCATTTTTGCTGAATCATTGGTTTTAGGACAGCTTTTGAAAAATTATAAACGCTTTTCAAATTAACTGAAATCACTCGGTCAAATTCCTCTTCCGACATTCTTAGCAGGAGGTTATCTTTAGTAATTCCGGCATTATTGATTAAAATATCCAAACCACCAAGTTTAGTTATTGCTTCTTTTACTGCATTCTGAGTTTGCTCAAAAGATGAAACATCACATTTTATTGCAAATACTCGAGCACCTTTTTCACTCATTTCAGATACAAATTTATTTGCTATTTCTTCACTGTTGTTATAAACAAAGGCAACATCTGATTTAAAGTCCATTATTGAACTTTCAAGAAATTCATTTACAATTGCATGACCAATACCACGCGCACCGCCAGTTACTAAAACTTTTTTCACTTCAGCCATTAAGCCTCAACTTTTTTATTCCTTTTTAGAAAAATTTTTCTGTATTCATCAAGTTCCTGAAAACCATCTTCACCTAAAAGATATATCAACTCGTTTTTACAAGCATCAAAAACAGTTGAAACTTGATTCCCTACTTTACTGCAATAATGCATTCGAGCCAAATGGTCATCATCCACCGTTAAAGCACCATTATAAATAACAAGCGGGAATAATATACAATAAAGCGGTTTATATTTCCACTTAAATTCTTGAGAATCAACAGCAACTTTTTGAATTGTGCAAAACCCCTGCTTATCCAAAAAGACACATTTTCCATTATGAACTTCTGTTCCGTAGGCAATTCCCGATTCAAAATCATCGTCTTTTTCCGGGGCTTCAAACCATTTTTCTACATTTTTTGTTTGAGAATCATCCATGCTGGCAATGATTCTGTCTTTTATTCCTAGTATTTTATCATGTTCTTTCTTATCGGTATATACTCCATAATAGCAGCACTCACCTGAGCAATGACAAATATCGCAAGCCTTAACAAATTTTTGAGTAAAGACTAAAGGATCAATCCACAAACCCTTAATTTGCTTATCAAACTTTTTTCCCATCAGATAAACCTTTCAAAATCAGATAAAGTATCAATTCCAAAAATTTCGACTGAAGGATTAATCCTTTTTATCAGACCTTGTAAAACTTTTCCTGGACCGATTTCGTAAAATGTTTTTGCACCGTCATTAATCATATTTTGGATTGTTTCTTCCCATCTTACAGGATTTGTCAATTGCTGAAAAAGTAATTCTTTAATTTCTTTATCCTGACAAACAGGTTTAGCTGTAACATTTGCATAAACAGGAAACTCTGAATTCTTAAACTCTGTCTCATTCAACTTTTCAAGCAATTTTTCCTTTGCTGATTCCATTAGAGGAGAATGAAAAGCTCCGCTGACTACTAATTCTTTAGCTAATTTGGCTTTATTCAATTTTGCTAAGTCGATGGCTTTTCTAACTCCATTTACCGAACCGGAAATTACAATTTGTCCAGGAGAATTAAAATTTGCACATTGGACAATACCTTCGGATGAAGCATCCTCACAAATTTTTATCACGGTTTCATTACTCAATCCTACAATTGCAGCCATCGTTCCCTGCTGTTTGATTCCGGCTTCAAGCATTGCTTGTCCGCGGAGTCGAACTAATTTTAACCCTGATTCAAAATCCAAAGAAGCAGCTGATACGAGTGCTGAATATTCTCCCAAAGAATGTCCCGCAGCCATATCAGGTTTGATTTTATTAAGCAAATTCAATATAGCAAGGCTATGGATAAAAATTGCCGGCTGTGTGATATCAGTAAGTTTTAATGAATCAACCGGACCTTCAAACATGATTTTTGAAATGTCAAATCCCAAAACTTCGTTCGCATTTTGAACAAGCAATTTGGCAGACTCATATTTCTCAAAAATTTCTTTCAGCATTCCAACATATTGAGAACCTTGTCCTGGAAAAACGAAAGCAACTTTACTCACTTACAAACTCCAAACAAGATAAATTGCACCCCAAGTGTAACCTGCACCAAAAGCTGAAAGAACAAGTTTATCACCTCTTTTAATTTTTCCGTCACGATAATATTCGGTTAAGCAAAGAGGAATTGTTGCAGCGGTTGTGTTGCCGTATTTATCAATATTAATCGTCACTTTGTCTTTTGTAATACCCATCCTCTGGGCTGTTGCATCAATAATTCTTAAATTAGCCTGATGAGGAACAAGATAGGCAATATCTTCAGATTTAAGATTATTCCTATTCATAATTTCAACCGAGATATCAGCCATTCCTTTGACAGCGACTTTGAAAACTGCTTTCCCGTCCTGAAAAATATAATGCATTCTATTATCAACTGTTTCATGAGATGAAGGATTAAGACTACCACCGGCTTTCATATTCAAAGCATCCTTCCCACTTCCATCTATTCTTAATACTGAATCAATAACACCAAAATTTTTATTCTCTGTCGGTTCAAGCAGAACGGCAGATGCGGCATCACCAAAAAGTATACATGTATTTCTATCAGTGTAATCAACAATCGAGCTCATTTTATCAGCACCTATTACTAAAACTTTTTTATATCTTCCGCTTTCAATTAAACTGGAACCTGTCTGAAGAGCAAACAAAAATCCGGAACAGGCAGCTGATAAATCAAAACCCCAGGCATTAGTTGCACCAAGTTTCTCCTGAACAAGACATGCAGTTGCAGGGAAAAACATATCAGGAGTAACGGTAGCTACGATAATTGCATCAATATCTTTAGGATCAACATTATATTTTTCAATTAAATCTTTAGCAGCGAAATAAGCCATATCACTAGTCCCCCCGCCTTCGTACATTCTTCTTTCTATAATTCCGGTACGAGTACGAATCCATTCGTCGTTTGTATCAACTAAAGATTCAAAATATTTATTATCAAGTATTTTTTCAGGAATGAACATTCCAACGGCTGTAATTTCAGCATTTACTGCATTATTTTTTTTCTGCATAATTTTTTAATGCTTCCTCAAATTTTTTCAATAATTTTTTTTCATTCATTTCTTTTGCACGCAAAATCATATTTTTAATAGCAACTGGCGAACTTGATCCGTGACCAATAATACTGATTCCATTAATTCCAAGTAATGGAACACCGCCATATAAATCGGGATTCAAAGGACTGAGTGCTTTTTTTAATGTATTCTTGAATAAACCAATCTTAATTTTTTCTAATAAACTTGTTTCAGAATGCTGTTTCAATAAATATTTCATAAAAGAAGGAACACTCTCTCCAAATTTCAGAATAATGTTTCCAACAAATCCATCACATAAAACAATATTGCATTTCCCATCTAAAATATCTCTGCCTTCAATATTCCCAATAAAATTCAAGTCAGTTTCCCGAAGCAACGCTGCCGTATCTTTTACTAACTTATTCCCCTTCTCTTCTTCTTCCCCGACACTCAAAAGTCCAATACTTGGATTTGGAACATTGTACAATTCTTGAACAAATATTTTTGCCAAAACCGCATAGCCAAAAAGATGATGAGGTTTGACATCTACAAAAGCACCAACATCAAAAACGAATGTAGAATTATTCCTGCTCGGGAAATAACTTCCGATTGTAGGTCTTTCAACATTTGCCAACCTTCCCATCAATAAAGTAGAAACAGCAGCGACAGCACCTGTATTCCCTGCAGAAACAAATGCATCGGCTTTTTTATCCTTTACTAACTGAGCTCCAATGACAAGAGAGGAATTAGGTTTGGATTTAATTGCAGCAATAGGTTTATCATGCATATCGATAATATCTGTTGCATGATAAATTATTTTTTCATCTAATTTTATGTTTTCCTCTTCTGCAACTGAAAGAATTTTTTCCTTATCACCAACAAGTATTAATTCAAAACCGGGAGATTCTTTCAGAGCCTGTATAGCGCCAAGGATTTCGTTCCGGGGGGCAAAATCACCCCCCATCGCATCTACTGCAACCTTAAAAATTGAATCGGTCTTATCGAGACTCATAAAGAGTTTTTATGATTCGGGAACAAACATAGATCTGCCGGCATAATAGCCGCAGCTTGGGCATGCACGATGGCTTAACTTAATTTCACCACAATTTGAACAAGTGGTTAATGAAGGAACAGAAGCTTTATAATGAGTTCTTCTCTTATCCCTTCGGCTTTTTGACATTTTGCGTTTTGGATTTGGCATTTAGTTACCTTTTATTTATTAATTTCCTAAATTATTCTTTAACTTATCTAAAGCAGCCCAAACTGAATTGGTATCTGCCGGTTTTTCACAATTGCAGCTTTCTGAATTTAAATTGACGCCGCACTTAAAACATAGACCTTTACAATCATCACCACACAGGATTTTCATTGGAACGGATAAAATCGCATAATCTTTAATATCGGCAGAAAGATCAATCTTGTCAGTTTCCCGATTTAAATAAATCACATTTTCAGAATTATTCTCTTCGGGATTACCAGAAAAAATGTAAACATTTTTGAAACTATTAGACAAAATATCATCAAATTCAACATTACAACGATCACAAGTCAAATGAGCTTTCGCTGATATTTCACCTTTGATCACAATTTGACTATTGGATTTATCCATAACAATTTTGCAAAGAACATCCCCGTAAAATGGCTCTTCCAACCTTAAATTTCCAACCGATTCATTAAATTCCAACTCATGAATACCATCGGAAAAGTTATGAATTTTAATAACAATCAAAAGAACCTCAAAAAAATATCGGGCAAATATAATTATAGCGAATTTCATAAGCAAGAAAGTTAGGAAAGTGAGATTTTCTACATATATTTAATCAGTTCAATTTAAAGGAATAAAATGCCAATAATTGTTTCTGTAATTGCAGCAATTATCCCTATGCTTCTTTACTTATTTTTGATTTACAAATTGGATAAACATGAGAGAGAGCCAATTATACTAATATTTATGCATTATATATGGGGAGCTATTTCTTCTATTATAATAGTATTTATTGTCAACGATTTGGTTGGTTTGTCATTTTCTTATTTGAACCTTATTTTTCCAACTGTCCTGCAAGTCATTTTATTTGCCCCGCTAATCGAAGAACTTTCCAAAGGTTCATTCATTTATTTCTCTTCGCAAAACGAAAATTTTGATAATCTGACTGATGCGTTAGTATATGGAGCCGCAATCGGACTTGGTTTTGGTATGACCGAAAACGCATTATATTTTATAAAATTTGGTGTAGATGTTAAAAGTTGGATTTTAATTGTCGTAATGCGCTCAAGTTTTTCAGCAGTAATGCATGCAATATCAACTTCAATTTTTGCTTCCTTTATTTTACTATCTAAATTTTCAAGTGTTCGCAAAAGAAAATTTTATTATTTAACAGGTTTCATAGTTGCGGTTACAATTCATTTTTCATGGAACGCAGCAGTAAGTTTTGAGGAAACGTTTTGGTATGGAGTGCTTGTATTGTTGTTTTATATTTTGGTTTTTGTATACCTGTTTTATTACTCGCTAAACTATGAATTAAAAATTCTCAATGAAGAACTTCTTGAGGAAACAAGCTCCGGAATATTAGAAAACTTAAATTTATTTTATAAAAAGAGTAAAAGATTTAGTAACTTGAATAAAAAACAAATTAGTTTTTTAATAAAACTTGGTTTCACGAAAAAAAAATTAAAGTTCGCTACTGATCATGAGAAAATAAAGTTATCAGCAGAAATGAACTCTTTAAGAAATAAATTAAATTCAGAATAATGAAAATAGGATTATTTGGAGGATCGTTTGATCCAATACATGTCGGACATTTAATGACAGCGCAAAGCGTGATTGAAAAAAGGAATCTGGATAAAATTATATTTATGCCATGCTATATTTCTCCACACAAATTGGATAATTTTTATATTGAAGCAAAACATCGATTCAATATGATTAAATTAGCAATAGACGGAACGGACTATTTTACTGTTTCTGATTTTGAAATAAACCGACCGCAGATTTCATTCACAATTGATACTGTACTAGAATTAAAAAAAATATATCAGGAGATTGAATTAATTATCGGCTATGATAATTTACTTGTATTTGATAAATGGAAAGAGCCGGATTTATTGGTGCAAAATGTGAAATTGCTGGTCATGAAAAGAAAAACAAATGATGATAGCACCAAGAAAAACAAATTCTTTGAACATGCAATTTTTATTGATACACCAACAATTGAGATATCTTCAACGGAAGTTAGAAGCCGAATTAAAGCAGGATTAGATGCTAAATTTATGCTTGGCGAAAAAGTTCAGGATTATATAATTAAAAATAATCTTTATAAATAGAATGACTGTAGAAAAGTTAATTTCAGAATTAAATTTTTATAATAAGAAAGCTGTTTCAAGATTGATTTCAATAATTGAAACAAGCACAACAGACAACGAATTAGTTTTAAACCAAATCACGAATAAGTTAGGAAATGCTTATCGTATTGGAATTACAGGACCACCGGGAGTCGGAAAATCAACACTGACAAATCAACTGGCAAAATTATTTGTAAGCGATTCTCAGAAAGTCGGAATTATTGCAGTTGACCCGACAAGCCCATTTTCAGGTGGTGCTTTGCTGGGCGATAGAATCAGAATGAATGACCTTGCGAATACTGAAAATGTGTTTATTCGAAGTATGGCAACGCGAGGAAGTATGGGCGGATTAAGCAAAAAAGCTGTAGACGCCGCCGATATTCTTGATGCAGCCGGATTCGATGTAATTATTTTTGAGACTGTTGGTGTTGGTCAGTCTGAAATTGATATTACTCAGGCAGCAGATACGCGAATCGTCGTTCTCGTACCTGAATCCGGTGATTCTATTCAGGCACTCAAAGCCGGATTGATGGAAATTGGTGACATTTTTGTATTGAATAAAAGTGACAGACCAGCTGCTGAGAATGCGATACTTGCTTTGAAGACAATGCTAAGTTTGCGGAATATGACAAGTACAAGTTGGATGCCGAAAATTCTTAACACAATTGCTTCGGAAAACCGGGGAATTGATTTGTTAAAGGATGAAATTTTTAATCATAAAAAATTTTTAATTGAGAATGATTTGTTGTTTAAAAACCGAAAGGATAAATTACTCAATCGAGTAAAGCAAATAACAATTGAAAAGTTGAATCAAATTTTGTGGGAGAATAATTCACTTAGTGAAATTGAACAAATAATTATGAGTTCTATAAACGGAACAGTTTCGCCCTATGAAATTTCGAACCGAATAATTAAAAACATAAAATTAGATGGAGATTAAATGAACGTCGAAGATCAGTTTATAACATCACAAACCGAAGAGCAAAATCTTTTAATCGATTCATTAAAAAATTTTATCGAAAAGGAAATCAAACCGCGAGTAATGGAATTTGATGAGAAACAAATTTTCCCCGAAGAGATATTTGCAAAATTTGGAGAATTAGGTTTTATGGGAATTCTTGTCCCAGAAAAATATAATGGTTCGGGACTTGGATATACTGAATATGCAATGATAATTGAGGAGATTGCAAAAGTTGATCCCGCTATTGCTCTTTCGGTTGCTGCACATAATGGACTTTGCACGAATCACATTAATCTTTTTGCAAATGAAAAACAAAAACAAAAATATCTTCCCAAATTGGCAAGCGGAAAGTCAATTGGGGCTTGGGCTTTGACAGAACCAAATTCAGGAAGCGACGCTGCAGCGCTGAGAACAAAAGCGATTAAAAGTGGGAATAAATATCTTCTAAATGGCACGAAAAATTTTATCACTCACGGTAGTGTTGGAGAAATATGTGTTGTAATGGCAATTACAGATGAATCAAAGAAAAGCAAAGGAATTTCCGCATTCATCGTTGAGAAAGGGACTACCGGATTTTCTGCAGCAAAGAAAGAGAATAAACTCGGAATGCGAGCAAGCGAAACATGTCAATTAATATTTGACAATTGCGAAATTCCGGAAGAGAATTTGATTGGAATTGAGGGCGAAGGATTTTCTCAAGCCATGAAAGTTTTGACAGGCGGAAGAATTTCCATCGCAGCTTTGAGTACCGGACTTGCAGAAGGATGTTTACAGAATGCAATTAATTACTCCAAAGAGCGCAAACAATTTGACAAATCCCTTTCTGAATTTCAAGGAATTCAGTTTAAGTTAGCTGAGATGGCAACCGAAATTGAAGCTGCAAAATTATTGGTTTATAAAGCTGCTTCTGATAAAGATGCCGGGAAGAGTGAATTTAATTCTCCACCAATGGCTAAATTATTTGCAAGTGAAATAGCTGAAAAAGCCGCATCGAATGCAATTCAAATTTTTGGTGGCTATGGATATATGAAAGATTACCCCGTTGAAAAATTTTATCGCGATGTAAAATTATTGACAATCGGCGAAGGCACTTCGGAAGTAAATAAAATAGTAATTGCTAAAAATTTATTAAAAGACTGATATGAATATTGGAAGTAAATTACGTGAAAATACAAAACAGAATTCTATTCATCATTCTTCTCTTTTTGATAAAATAGAAAAACTAAAAGCAGAGATTAAACTCGGTGGCGGTGAAAAGGCAATTGCTAATCACCATAAGAAGGGTAAACTAACTGCTCGCGAAAGAATAAACTTATTAATTGACAAAGGCAGTGAGTTTTTTGAACTGAATATTTTTGCCGGTTACGGAATGTATCCGGAATATGGAGGAGCTCCATCAGGTGGTGTTGTTTTAGGTGTTGGCAAAATCCACGATCGTGATTTTATGATAATCGCAAATGATGCCACAGTTAAAGCAGGTGCATGGTTTCCTATCACTGCAAAGAAAAATCTTCGAGCTCAGGAAATTGCAATTGAAAACAATTTACCATTGATTTACTTGGTTGATAGTGCAGGAGTTTTTCTTCCGCTACAAGATGAGGTTTTTCCGGATAAAGAGGATTTCGGAAGAATTTTTAGAAACAATGCAGTGATTTCTGCAATGGGAATTCCGCAGCTCGCAGCAATAATGGGATTATGCGTTGCCGGTGGTGCATATTTACCAATCATGAGCGATGAAGCAATAATCGTTCAGGATGAAGGCTCTGTTTTCCTTGCGGGTCCTCATCTTGTAAAAGCTGCCATTGGAGAAGAAACAGATAATGAAACTTTGGGCGGTGCAAAAGTTCAAACTAATATTTCGGGAGTCACAGATTATATCGCACGGAATGATGAAGAAGCAATCGAATTAATACGGAATCTGAGTTCAAAAATTTCACTCAATCCAAAAGCTAATTTTAATCACATTGATCCAGTTGAGCCAAAATTTCCCCAAGAAGAAATACTGGAAATTCTTCCTATGGATTTATTAGCTCAATATGATATGTATGAATTGATAGCAAGAGTTGTTGATAATTCTGAAATCGATGAATATAAAGCCGGTTACGGAAAATCAATAATTACAGCCTATGCAAGAATTGACGGCTGGGCGGTTGGGATTGTTGCCAATCAAAGAAAGATTGTTCGCACTGAATCAATAAAAGGTCCCGGGGAAATGCAAATTGGCGGAGTAATTTATTCAGATAGTTCAGATAAAGTCACGCGTTTCATTTTGAATTGCAATCAAAAAAGAATTCCCTTGCTCTTCCTTCAGGATGTGACAGGATTTATGGTCGGGACAAAAGCTGAGCATGGCGGAATAATTAAAGATGGTGCTAAAATGGTAAATGCAGTTGCAAATTCCGTCGTTCCTAAGATTACATTTATTGTCGGAAATAGTTTTGGCGCTGGATATTATGCTATGTGCGGTAAAGCTTATGATCCAAGATTTATTTTTGCCCTTCCAAATTCAAAACTTGCAGTAATGGGAGCTGCTCAGTCGGCAAGTGTACTGCTCGATATTAAATTAAAACAATTAATTAAAACCGGCAAAGAATTTTCCGAAGCAGACAAAGAAAAACTACTTTACACAATTAAAGAATCATACGAAGGAAAGAGTAGTCCAATTTATGCAGCATCAAAAATTTGGGTTGATGATGTAATTAATCCGGTGGAAATGAGAAAGACAATTTCAAAATGCATTGAAATTTGCAATAATGCCCCAATTACAAAAGAATTCAAACTTGGAGTAATCCAAACATAATTGAAAATATTTCTTATTTTCTTTAACTTTGGTACAAAGAATAAATAATTTAGGAGTTTAATGCTTCCATTCCAGGAAATACAGGTCGATGATATATTAGTTGTCAGTTATGAGATTCCTCAAGCTACAATGGAGAATGCAAAGAAATTAAAAGATTATCTGACCAGAAAAATTGATTCCGGCACTCTAAAACTTATACTCGATTGTTCAAAAATCGATTATATGGATTCAACATTTTTAGGTGCTTTGGTATTTACACTTAAAAAAGTTATTCCGTTGGGTGGTGATTTAAGATTAATAATGGGAGACATGAAGAGTCCAATTTGGTTCATGTTCGAATCTACTAGAATGTTTAAGGTATTTAAGACTTATCCTTCTTTTGAAGATGCTTTAGGAAGTTACGAAAGTCAAAATGATAAATAATCCACATTTATATCAAATAGGTTCAAATGCAGCATGATTATATAAATATGTTAATTTCAGCTGCAAAACAAGGAAGGAAAAATTCATTCCTGGATTTGTGTGAATTTAATTTGAAAAAAATTTATAATTTCTCGTTGAGAATGCTTGCAAACGTAGAACTTGCTTCAATTATTACAGAAGAAGTTTTTGAGCAGGCGTGGATTAATATTAAAACAGTACGGGATGATGTTTCCTTCGAGCTTTGGCTCAGGGGCATTGCAATCTATTCAATCCTTGATGAAATCAGATCACACAAAAGAAAATCCGAATTCGGAATTCAGGATAATCCACCAAAAGAATTTCTAAACAATTTTGATAAATTTTTAATGACTTTGGATGATAAACAGAGAATCATATTTGTTCTGCATGAAATCGAAGGATACAAATATCATGAAATAAGCGAAGTACTTTATGAATATGATATTGAAGATATTAAAGCAACAAATATTGCAACAAGAGAAAAGATGGGACAGGATTTAGCCGATGAATTGTGACGAAATAAAAATTAAGATGCATGATTTCCTTGATAATTTGTTAACTGAGAGTGAAGTTTCAGATTTTGAAGCAAGCATTGTCAAGTGCCCAAAGGAATTTAATAAGTTTGAAAAATTAAATAAACTTACTACTAAAGTACGCACTCTGCCGCTTTCTTTTGAGCCTGACAAAAAAATACTTGCAAACATTACAGATAAATTAATGTCTGTAAGATTTGAAAAAAATCCTATAAAGCAAAGCAAAAAAGCTGATGAAAAAACTGATAGCAAGAAGGAAAAGCATAAAACCGACACTGATAAAATTGTCCTTGAAAGAGATTTAAGGCGTTCAGCAAAAATTAAAAATGCAGTTATTTCTTTAGTCGTTCTTTCGATATTGGCTATCTGCGTTTATATTGTTTATAATATTATTATTATGGAAAAAAGACCTTGTGTAATCGAAGTGAATCAAGGGACTTATACCGTAAACCTATCAAAGCCGCAAATAAATCAAATTGTTGAAGGTGATTTATTAAAAGTTAATGCAAATTCAAATTTACGATTGATTATACCGGCGAAAGGTTTTTTTGTCTTAAATGAAATTACAACACTGAAACTTCTGAACTCTGATAATGATAATTACAAGGTTGAAATTCAAAATCCTGATTTTCGTTTTGTAAGTACTTCAAAAGAAACTAATGTGGAAATAAATCTCGGAGAACACAAAATTTTAACCGGCAATTCGGGATTTATCATAAAATCAATTTCAATTGATACACTGCAGCTGGATGTCTTTCAGGGAGCAGTAAAGATTTTTAATGAAAACAAAAAAATAATTGTTACTAAAAATTATGTTTCCAAACTTATCGGCGGGAATATCTTTATACCTCATCACAAAAAAGCATCAGAACAAATAATTAATTTAGCAAATACTCTTTCTGTTTCACCAAATGATGCAAATTCATTATTCCTCCTACTAATTCAGTCCGAGAAAAAAGATGTATTCACATTGTTTGAACTTTTCTTGCAAGCATCACCGCCGAATCGAGAAATGATTTTAGAAAAAATCCAAAATTATTACAGAATTCCAATTGAAATTTCAAAAACGGAGCTTCTGCTTCACAAATCTGATGCACTTGATAAGTATTGGGACTTTATTTTCAATTCGTATTCAATAGGTAAATAACTATTCCTCTTTTATCATTGTCCATAGCATTGCTGATATTCCTAAAGTCACTGTACTTATTATAAAAATCAAGCTTTTATCAGAAGCTGCATTAACTGCCTGCCCAACACCAAAACTTGCAACCATCTGAGGCAGTACAACCGACAGATTAAATAATCCCATAAACAAGCCCATTCTGCGTTGATCTATTTGTTGCGACATTATTGCAAACGGGAGACTGATTGTTGATGACCAGCCAATTCCAAGAATTGCCATGATTACATAAATAACATAGGCTGAATAACCGAGGAACAACATTAATGCGTAACCAACTGCCATACTTGCAATACAAATGAAATGAGTTTTTACTCTGCCAATTTTCCTGCTAATAGGTTCAAGCACCAAAGCAGGAAGAATTGCGGCAACTAAATTAAAAATCAAAAAACTTATTGTAACAATTCTACCCATCTGAAATTTAACTTGATTTGAAATCTCAGCATTCTGATCAAGCCCGAAAACTTTGAACTGAACATAAGCAAACATGTAAACAAACATCGTCTGAATTCCGATCCAAGTGAATGAGTGTGCTGCAAGTATTTTCTTAAATGAAATAATTCCCTTTTCCGATTTATCCTTTCCATCTGTTTTAATTAATAGTGATTTGAGAATAAAAATGATAGTCAGCGCGAAACAAATTATTTCTGCATAATAGGAATCGAAATGAATATTCGATAATTTTATGATAATAGCATAAACCGCATAAATTAGAAACCCCCACAATGGTTGAATCAAATCAAGAATTTCAAAAAAAGATGTCTTTACTTTTTCGTGTGAATTATCATCGGTACTTTTCTTCAACTCTTTTGGTTCTTCGATAAAAAAAGCAGGAATTAACGAGAGAACTAAAACAAGGAAAACACCTGTGTAAATCAAAACATAATTATCCCAAACAGCCCCGATTACATAAGCCAAAACACCAAATGTACCTGAGACGCTCTGCATCCAAGTATATCCTTTGGTTCTTTCTAAACCTTCGGGAGTAACATCAGCAATTATCGATCGAGTTGGATTGAAACTAATATTAATTGCAAGATCTAATGTTAGTGCAACAGCAATAGCGACACCCAAAATTCCATCAAATCCAAGTGAAGAAGAAATAACATCTATGTTTGGAAGAGCAAGCAGCATTATCGCAGCAAGAAAACCTCCAATTAATATAAATGGTCTTCTTCTTCCGTTCCACATCCAAACATTATCGCTTATAACACCAATTATCACCTGCCCTAAAATCCCGGCAATTGGACCAGCAGCCCAAACTAACCCTACTTCATCGATTTTAAGATTGTATTTAGTGCTGAGAATCCAACTCAAAGCTGAAATCTGAATTGAAAGCGCAAAACCCATTGCAGTTGCGGGTAAGCTAAGAATTGTATAGAAAGTACTCGATAGTTTTTTCTGCATTGCTAACATTTTTTCTCCATCAATTTTTTTTCACATCTTAAATTATTGAAATTCGTTTGTATAAAAAAATCTTGCCAAACTAAAATTGAATTTTTACTGAGCAGACAAAATTTCTTCCGGCTGCTGCTATTCCGGAACTATAGGTTTTATAACGCTGATCTGTAATATTTTCAAGTCCGGCACCTATCGAAAATTTTTCTGATAATGTATAGTTTGCTTTAAGATTAACTGTGTACCATGCCGGCGAATAAGGATTCCCATTTTTATCAATTGCATAAATCTCCGTTTTTGCTTTTTCCTCTTCAGGCATTTCAGAATATTTTTTACCACCACTGTAATGAGCATAAAGTTGAATAGAAATTTTGTTGTGCGTATATGAAATTTTCGATAAACCAAAAATTGGTGGGGCATGTCTTGATGGACTAATTGATCCCTTATCAAGCTCTTCTGTTCCCCTTTGATAATTTAAATCGGTTGTAAATCCAAACCCGTATGGAAACTTTAATTCTAATCCAGCCTGAACGCCATAAACATTTGCTTTGGCTGCATTTTGAATTGCCTGTATTCTGCTTAATTCGCCGTCATACATAATGCTGTCCAATCCATTTAATTGAAAATCTCTCCGTATTAATGCATCCTTCAAAATTGTATAAAAAAACGTAATATCAATCTTCAAAGTATTACCAAAATATTTTGCAACGCTGAAATCAAAATTGTAAGCCGTCTCAGCTTCCAATTTGGGATTAGGTACCACTATTATTCCCGGAGCTGAGTCAAAAATTTTTCCGATATCATCAACATTCGGTGAACGGAAAGCAGTTGATAAATTCGAACTTATTATCAAATCAGGTTCAGCTTTATAAATCAGCCCGATGCTTCCTGTTATTGAATGATTAAATATTTCTGCTTTCGTAAAAGGGAATTTATAAAAAGTTGTATCGAATTCGGATGACAACATAAAATAATTTAGTCGAACTCCAAAATTCATTTTTAACTTATCAGAAGTGTTAAATTGATCAGACAAATAAAAAGCATAAGAACCCCATTTTGATTTAGGATATCGACTCGGTCCAACATTTTTTGCGTTTGTAGAAATATCTTTATCAATTCCTATTGATTTTACATTATTATAAACAAGTTCGGCGCCATAAAATAATTTATTATTAAAATTAATTTGTTTCATAAAATCAAAATTGAGTGAATAAGCATCCACATTTTCAATGCGGGTTTCTCGATTCACTGAATTAATATTTCGGCTGATTCGGCTTTCTTCAAATTTCTGCCATGCAGTTCGAAGAACCATTTCATCAAATATATTATTTCCGTTCAAGTAATTAACTGTAAGGCTATTCATCATCCATTTTTGCGGACCGTAATTCCACTCACCGTATCTTGGCAAACCATTTTTATATCGAATATGCCTGTCATATCTTGAATAGCTTGAGGTCTCAGAAAGATGAAATCCGTATATGATTTCTAAATTTCTGTTCGGTGCAAACAATATTTTTTCCATCAAATTAATTTGTGAATACCCTGATGGTTTTTGAATCAGCGGATCATCATTAATAACGACAATATCGGCACCGTTTTTTCGCTTTACAAAAAAGGGACGGAGATAATCTTTCGGACCGTGGCTTCCCATTTTCAAATCGCCGAAATTGAATGATGAGAAGCTGGTGACAAATGAAATATTTTTCCAGCCAACATTAATATCAAGATGACCTGTGTTTTCATAATTAGCTGATGAATATCTGTAATCTGCTTTTCCATTCACAACCACATCATCAGTCAATGAAAGTTGTGGTTGAAGTGTTTCGAAACTCAAAATGCCTCCAATCGCATCACTTCCATAAATTACAGAATTCGAACCAAAAAGAACTTCGGTATTATTTATTGAAAAAGGGTCAATCGAAATTATGTTTTGCAAATTACCCGAACGAAAAATTGCGTTGTTCATTCTGATACCGTCAACAACATAGAGAAGCCTGTTGGTTGCAAACCCGCGAATCATCGGACTCCCGCCGCCCTGCTGACTTTTTTGAATAAATACTTTCCCTGATAGATTTAATAAATCAGCAGTGGTTTGTGGATTTTGAATTGCAACCTCTTTTGCAGTGATTGTAATTATTTTTTCAGAGACCTGATCAATATCCTGCTTCCATCGGGTTGCAGAGATTACCACTTCGTTCAAGCGAAGATTTTCAATTTCCAGATTCACTACAAAGTTCAGTTTATCAATTTCATCATAGCTTAATATTTTTGATGCAAATCCAAGCAAACTGAATTTTATTTTTTTCGATCCTTCAAAATCTTTTATTTCAGCTTTGCCTTCTTTATTTGTTGAAGCAAAAGCTTTTGGATTATCACTTACGATCGTAACAAGTTCAAGCGGCTCATTATTTTCTATATTTCTTACAACTATCGTTTGAGATTTTACGATAAATGAAAATCCAAACAACAGTAAAGAAACCAAAATTTTATTCATTGTTTTCCTTTAAAATTTTTTTGATTTAATTAGTGTTTTCTATTGAGACTTACTAAAGCAGGCAGTCCTTTGGAGGAGTATATATTTTTGATTTAAGATCAGATGATTTTATTTGCAGATAAAATGGATTCATTTTCGTCAGATTAAATGGTGGATTATCAAAGGAAACATTTTTGCTAAAATAGAGCGTTTTATAAAAGTCATTTAATTTGGTTTCTTTTTCTCTGCTGATCGGATCACTTTTCAATGAATTTGTAATTAATGCACTTAAAATTTTATTCAGACTTGTTTCTTCAGCATCCTGAATGCAGAAAAAACAAATTGAGTCAGCGGAACTTGTTATGCTTATTACATCATACATTTTTGAATTATATTCAAATTCATTAATGTGTTCAAACCTAAGTTTTTTATCAACCTCATTTTTATGAAATTTTAGTATTACCATTAATTTCTCATTCAATTCATTCTGGACTGTCATTTCAAATTCATTCCTAATGGATATTTTTCTATATTGAATCCACGAATAAGTTACAAGAAATGGCATAGTCAAAACAACAAGTAATATAAAACTGCGAACTTTTTCTTTCATATATTTCCAATCATTAATTGAAATATAATTTGCCGGCAAAATACTTCCAAAAAACAGTAGCGGTAATTTCCACGCAGTCATATTTTGAAATGATTATTTTACTGCCTGTTTTCTTGCATTTAACCAATTGAACGAATAATTTTGCTGTTAATTTTTGAAAAGATGAAAGACAACAAATCACAAAAAAATATTACTGTCAATAGAAAAGCTGAGCACGATTATTTTGTCTCGCAAAGAATCGAAGCAGGAATCAGTTTGGTTGGAACGGAAGTCAAATCTTTAAGATTAGGGAAAGCTAATTTAACAGATGCTTATGCGATGATTATTGAAAATGAAGTTTGGCTGGTAAATGCACATATTAGTAAGTTCGATCAGGGAAGTTTTAATAATCATGAGCCATTGAGAAAAAGAAGGCTATTATTAAAACGAAGCGAAATAAGAAAGCTAAAATTCAAATTGCAAGAAAAAGGATTTACATTAATTCCTTTGCGATTTTACTTTAAAGAGAATAAAATAAAGGTTGAATTGGGGTTAGCTAAAGGCAAAAAACTTTATGATAAACGGGAAGCTATTGCCAAGAAAGATTTAAAGAGAGATTTAGAAAGAAAATTAAATTAAAATTTGGAGTTAGTGTTTAAATGAAAAATATTTTCCCGCCGATTAATGAACAGATGGATTTAATAAAAAGAGGAACTATTGAGATAATTCCTGAAGATGATTTATTACGAAAACTTGAAAAATCTTTCAAAGAAATCAAACCGTTAAATATCAAATTGGGTTGCGATCCAACCCGCCCTGATTTGCATTTAGGACATTCAGTTGTACTTCGAAAGCTCTCTCAATTTCAAACTCTTGGACATAAAGCAATTTTAATTATCGGTGATTTCACATCATTGATTGGAGATCCTTCGGGCAGGAATACAACACGCCCTCCTCTTTCTCCAGAAGAAATTGCCGAAAATGCAAAATCATATTTTGAACAAGCAAGTAAAATATTAAACCGAGAAACATTAAAGATTGTATATAATTCTGATTGGCTTGGTAAAATGAGTTTTGCTGATGTTATTAAACTCTCATCAAAATACACAGTTGCAAGAATGCTCGAACGGGACGATTTCACAAAGCGTTTCAAGGAAGGTATTCCGATATCAATGCATGAAATTCTCTACCCTCTTGCTCAAGCTATGGATTCTGTCGCTATAAAAAGTGATGTGGAATTAGGCGGCACAGATCAAAAATTTAATTTGCTTGTTGGCAGAGACATTCAACGTGAACATGGAATTGATCCGCAGGTAATTTTAACGATGCCACTGCTTGTCGGTACGGATGGAATTGAAAAAATGAGCAAGTCATATAATAATTATATTGGCATTGATGATTCACCGAAGGACATGTTCGGAAAAACTTTATCGATACCAGATAATATAATTTATAATTATTTTGAACTTGCTACAGATATTTCAAAAAATGAACTTGATGAAATAAAAACATTTCTTTCCAATAAAGAAAACAACCCGAGAGATATTAAACGAAAACTTGCAAAGAAATTTGTTGAGATGTACCATAACAAAGATGCAGCGATAAATGCTGAAGAAGAGTTTGACAGAATATTTATTCAAAAAGGTTTGCCTGATGAAATCCCCGAACTTAAGTTCGATATTGAGTTAATGCCAATTTTGGAATTGATAGTGAAAGTTGGATTTGCACCTTCAAACAATGAAGCAAGAAGATTGGTGAAGCAGGGAGGCGTTTCAGTTGATGGAGAAAAAGTAACAGACTTAAATTTTATCGTATATTTTGATAAAGAGAAAATATTAAAAGTTGGAAAAAGAAACTTTATTAAATTAACAACATAAAAGGAGGTACTAAATTGTACATACCAACCAAAGTATTTTTCACCAAGGGTGTTGGCAGGGAAAAAGAATATTTAGCATCTTTTGAAGCAGCACTTCGCGATGCTAAAATTCAAATTTTTAATCTTGTGAGCGTTAGCAGCATATTCCCACCCAACTGCAAAAGAATTACCGTTTCTGAAGGACTTAAATTTTTAAAGCCCGGACAGATTGTACATGCAGTGATTGCGAGAAATGCAACCAATGAGCCCAACAGACTCATTGCTTCTTCAATTGGAGTTGCTATTCCATCTGATAAGAAAATGTACGGTTATTTATCGGAACATCATCCCTTTGGGCAGACAGCCCAATTTGCCGGTGATTATGCTGAAGATTTAGCGGCTTCAATGCTTGCTACAACTTTAGGGATTGGATTTGATACGGAAAAAGCATGGAATGAAAAAGAACAAGTTTTCAAAATGTCAGGTAAAATCGTAAGAACATTTAATAACACTCAATCTGCTGAAGGGCATAAAGATGGTCTCTGGACAACTGTTGTCTCTGCAGCAATATTGATCCCCTAATTATTTTCCCGGACAATCTTTATTTGTCCGGGAGTTATTCATTTTGCAAATATAAGCAGTAAAATTATTTTAGCAGTTCAGATTCAATTTTTATCAATATTTCTTTGCTTTCAGGTTCAACACCACTCCTGAATCGGGCTACAATTTCTCCTGTTTTTGAAATAATAAATTTTTCAAAGTTCCATTTAATATCACCCTGTTCTGTATTTGAATTGTTAATCAATCTTTCATACAATGGTAATTTATTTTTACCGAGCACTTTTATTTTGTCAAAAAGTTTAAACTTGACACTAAAAGTTGCAGTGCAAAATTCCTGAATTTCCTTGTTGGTACCTGGTTCCTGAGCTCCAAAGTCATTGCACGGAAATGCCAGAATCTCAAAACCTTTTGATTTGTATTTTTCGTAAATACTTTCAAGTCCAGTGTATTGTTTTGTGTATCCGCACTTACTTGCAACATTCACAATCATTAATACTTTCCCTTTATAATCTGAAAGTTTAACTTCCCTGCCATTCATATCAAGAACAGTTAAATCATGTATGTTATTCATATTTTTATTTCCCTTATTATTATTTCCAAACGATATTTGTATTGCTACAAGCATAATCAAAAAAAATCTTACCATATTATTTCCTTTTTATTATAATAACACAAACACAAAAATTTTAGTTCATAATTGATTATCTGAAGTTATTAATAACATTAAAATATATTTTGAAGACAAACTGTTTTTACAAATCTTTTATTTTGCATAAAAAAAATCCCGCCTGAGCGGGATAACTCTTAACTAAATAATTAATTTAACTAATCAGCCATCAATGCTGCAATTCCGGCAGTATTCACTATATCATCAACACTGCAGCCACGACTTAAATCGAACAAAGGTTTTTTCAATCCTTGCACAACGGGACCAACGGCTTCCATTTTACCAAAGCGTTGAGCAATTTTATAACCAATATTCCCTGCGTTCAAATCAGGAAATACCAAAACATTAGCTCTGCCGGCAACTTCACTTTTTGGTGCTTTTTTCTTTCCGATTGAATCAATGACAGCAGCATCGAACTGCAATTCACCATCAACTTTAAGATTTGGTTTTCTTTTCTTTACAATATTTGTCGCTTCAATAACTTTATCAATTAATTCGTGTTTTGCACTTCCAACAGTCGAAAAAGAAAGCATAGCGACATAAGGTTCTTCGCCTGTAAGTTTATAATGATTTTCAGCAGTTGAAATTGCAATATCGGCAAGTTGCTGTGCATCAGGATTTGGAACAACTGCACAATCAGCAAAACTATAAGTCTTTTCCGGATAAATCATTAAGAAAAAGCTTGAAACAATTGAAATCCCATCTGGCATTCCAACGCATTGCAATGCTGCTTTCAAAACATCACCGGTGGATGCAGTCGAACCTGCAACAGAACCGTCAGCCAGTCCTTCCTTTACCATCATCGCTCCATAAAACAAATCTCTTTTTAATATCTCGTGTGCCTGCTCAATTGTGACTCCTTTGTGTTTTCTCATATTAAAAAATATGTTGGCAAAGTCACTGAATTTTTCTGACTTTATATAATCAATTACTCTTACCCCCGTTAAATCGATATTCAATCGTTTTGCAGATTCATGTACCCTTCCTTCGTCTCCCAAAGTCACAACTTTTACCGTTCCTTCTTTGGTTAATTTTTCTGCAGCATATAAAACTCTGTCATCATGCGATTCAGGCAATACTATTATCTTTTTTCTTTGTGAAGCTTTTAATTTAATTTGTTTTAATAATTCCAATTCAGCCATTTTAATCCCTTGATTTGTGTTTTTTGTTAACTCAAAAATAAAAATATTATTGCGATTTTTATAAAAATAAAAATTATTTTAATATTGGAAACTGGAGGAATTGTTCTTAGAAACTAAATTAAGTTTTTTGGAAATCAACAAAGCAAACTTTATGGCTGAAAAAAACAGAAACTCATTAATAATTGGCACATTCATTTCTATTGGTTTAATTTTTTTGATTGCTGCCACTGTCTATTTTATTGACATAATAATAATTCTACTTTTGTCAATTTTAGCTTCTATGCTTTTCAATCCGGTTGTCTCATTTCTTGAAAATCATGGTTTTGAAAGAAAATTTTCTGTGGTTATTATTTTTATCCTGAATGGTATCCTGCTATTTTTTATTGCCTCACTTCTTCTCCCTAAAATAATTTTACAACTAAATTCATTTTCAAATCTTTTGAATGCAGAAAATATTTCAAAAGTTTCCTCAGGTATGGAAAATACAATCAGGCACTATTTTCCATTTATCAATACCGGAATTCTTATAACCAAACTTCAAAATCTTTTAAATACTATTTTCTTTAAGTTGATTGACAATTTCAGCCTTATTTTATCAAGCCTTTTTAATATTATAATCATTGCGGTAATTATTCCATTTATAACTTTTTTCATTCTGCGAGACAACAAATTGATATTGAAAAGTTTTGTGAACATCGTTCCCAACAGATATTTTGAATTTGCATACTCAATTTTGAATAAGACAGGGATTCAATTAGGAATATTTATCCGCGGCTGGATTTTAGATGCTTTTATTGTAGGCTCATTAATTTCATTTGGACTTTCAATTTTAGGAATCGGAAATTCAATCACAATAGGTTTTATTGCCGGTATCGGTCATCTCGTTCCGTATTTTGGACCATTCATTGGTGGCCTGCCTGCAATTTTACTATCTGTAATTCAATTTGGGGATTTATCAAAACTGCCTGAAATATTGTTCTTGTTTATTTCAATTTATACACTTGACAATGGTTTTATTCAGCCTCATATTTATTCAAACAGAACAGGGCTGCATCCTATTTTGATTATTTTCCTTATTCTTGCAGGAAATCAATTGATGGGTGCATTTGGAATGTTAATGGCAATACCTTTGGCAACCGTGATCAAAACGGCATCTAATGAATTCTACAATGGCTATAAAAAATATAAAATCATCAAAATGTAATCTTCTCTGCTGAATGAAAAAATCACTCTTGATATTTATTTTTTTTTGTTCCGTTGCATTTGCACAGTCATTCAGAGACTCACTCAGTTGGAATTCTTTTTCAGCAGATGATAATAAATTAAGCTCGCTCTTCAGCAAACAATTCAGCACCTATAATTTAAATTCATTTATTAAAGCCAACTATGCTTTCAGCAATTTTAGGTTTGGTGTCTACGAAAATTTTATCTCGACAATAATAAAATCATTGCATGAGAAAAGCATTAAGGATGAAAACCTATTTTCATTTATCGGTGATTATAAGATGAATGCGAATCTTAAACTTGGTTTATCAGTTAATTCAAACAAATATGTCGGAGATAAAAAAATCATTCTGAATAATTCAAACAATTCCAGTATTCTGCTTTATTCGATTTATAATCCCTATGAAAACATAAATATTATTCCGTTTGGAGGATATGCAAAGAATAGTTTGCTTGGGCAAGAAGATAACGGATATACCTATGGATCAGAAATAAATACGGAAAATTTTATGATTGAAAATTTTAATCTTACTGGGAAGATGAAATTTTTAAATGAAAATATTGCTCCGCGAAAAAATACTGATAGATTTCTCCTTCTCCGAATAAGAAACAATTTCGAGAATAACATAACAAATGACTTATTCTCAAATTATTCAGAAGTCAGAAAAGACCTTTATTTTGATACAGATTCACTTACGGCTCAGCAGTTTAATATTGGACAAAATATTCAAAGCAGGACAGAACGAAAAATTATTTTTTCGGACAGATTAAAATATTTCCCTTCGAACTCAGACTTTCAATTCGATATTTTTAGTGGCATATCAAACAGATTAATTGACAGAAACACAAAGTATGTTTTTGCACAATCTGTGAAGCAATCTAATTTTGATTATAAAATTGAAGAATTAAAAATTGATTTTGCATCAACTATAAATTATAATTCAAAAAATTCAGATGGTTTTCTTCGGTTAAGTTATTCTGAAAAAGAAGAAAAATACAATGCAAAAAACATAGAAAAAGCTAATCAACTTTATTTCTACAGACGACAGGAATTGGAATTTCAAAAGAATAATAAATCTGCAATTACAAATTTGTCTGGAGCACTGAATCTCAAACTATCTGCAAAGGATTTAATTTCTTTCTCAATCTTCCATCGCAAATTAGTTTACAATACTCAATCTAAATTGAATTATGATGATCGCGATGAATTGCTCTCAATTGCTCAAGTCACTTACAAAAGACAAATTAATTATTTGTGGAATCTGTTTGCCGGCATTGAGGGAAATCAAAATAAAATTGTTTACATTTTTGCTGAGCGAAGTTCAAACAATAATGTATCCCGGGTTTTAAAACTTTATTCGGGGATGAATTATAATGGAACAAGAATCACTTCAACAAATATAGCTGAAGTGTCCGCAAATTATACTGTTTATGACTTTGAAGACTTGAATCCAAATTACAAAAGTTTTTCATTTCGTCAATTTTCGGCTAAGGATTCAACAACGCTTAAAATCAATAAGAAAACATTTATTAAATTTTTTGGATACATAAAGTTATCTGAACAAGCAGAGTTGAATTGGAACAAATTCACAAATAGACCATTTCGCACAATTCAGGAAGAATATTATGAACCAAAACTTGAACTGCGAAATAAAGGATTAATTTTCGCTGCAGGACTTAGATTTTATATAATTACAACATTCCGATACGGGAATGAATTTAATAAGCAACCTGATAGTTACTATAAATCCGTAGGACCAATTTCAGAAATAACCTATTCTATTACTGACAGAATTTTAATCAAATCGACCGGATATTATGAGTTTATTTCAAATGAAAAAGAAGTAAACCGCGAATTGGCAAATTTATTATTCACTGTAAATTGGAATTTTTAACAATTATAATTAATATAGAATGGTAAAAACTGATACCCTTTGAAAGAGAGCAAATTGGATAAAAAAATATTTACCAAAGTAATACCAAGTGATGCAAATTATCTTCCTGATGTAGAAGAATTTGTAATGCAAATCGCAAAAGAAGCAAATGTTGATCCCACTAAGCTCAATAGTCTTGCACTTTCTGTGGCTGAGGCATCTTCAAATTCAATTATTCACGGCAATAAAAGAGATATCACAAAGAATGTATTGATTGAAATAGAATTTGATGACAAGTATTTTTCAATTAGTTTAACAGACGAGGGAAAAGGTTTTGATATTTCTAAAGTCCCAGACCCTACTGAACCAGAAAATATATTAAAAGAAAGTGGCAGAGGAATTCATATAATGAAATCTTTTCTTGATGACTTAAAATATGAATTCAGTGAAAAAGGCACTAAAGTTACTCTTACTATAAAACTAAACTTAAAACAAAAATGAGGTTCAAAATGTCAAGAAAAAAGATAGCATTAATCGGCGGTGGACAGATTGGTGGGGTTTTAGCTCAATTAGCTGCTTTGCGTCAACTTGGTGATGTTGTATTATTTGATATTGTTCAAGATATGCCGGTTGGAAAAACATTGGATATTGCAGAAGCTTCAAGAATTGATGGTTTCGATTCCCATCTCAAAGGAACCAGCGATTATAAGGATATTGAAAATGCCGATATTATTATCGTAACCGCCGGTTTACCAAGAAAACCCGGGATGAGTCGGGATGATTTGCTTACAACAAATGCAGCAATTATTAAATCAGTTGCTGAAAATGTAAAACAGTACGCTCCAAATGCAATTTGCATTATCATCTCAAATCCTCTCGATGCAATGGTTACATTATTCAAAAAAGTAACAGGTTTCCCTGCAAATAGAGTTATGGGACAATCCGGAGTGCTTGATTCATCAAGGTTTTCTTCTTTCATCGCTTGGGAATTAGGGGTATCTGTAAAAGATGTTAATGCTATGGTTCTTGGTGGACATGGCGATACAATGGTTCCATTAGTAAGATATGCCAATGTTAACGGGATTCCGGCAATGGAAATGATTGAGAAAAAATACAACGATGCTACAAAAGCAAAAGAAGTAATGACAAAAATTGTTGATCGGACAAAACAAGCCGGTGGTGAAGTTGTTAAATTATTAAAAACAGGATCGGCATTTTATTCGCCTGCAACTGCTGCAATTCAAATGGCAGAAGCAATTCTTAATGATGAAAAAAGATTACTTCCGGTTTGTGCATTATTAAATGGAGAATATGGATGCAACGGATATTATGTTGGCGTTCCTGCTATCCTTGGTGCAAATGGAGTTGAAGGAATTTTTGAAGTTACACTGAATAACGAAGAAAAAGCTTTAATGGATAATTCAGTTAAAGCTGTTACAAATCTTGTTGCTGATATGGAAAGATTGGGACTATAATTCTTTTTTATATTTCAAAAATCACATCCGGAGTCTGTTTAAAAGCTTTTGCCTGACTTCGGATGTCCTATTAAAAAAAACGAGAAATGATTTTCAAACCTTTCTGCTAAAATGTTTTATTTCTGAATTGAGAATTGTCAGTGTTTTTTTAATTCAACATTGCCATGGTATAACATTAATAAAAAACATTTCTATTTGTAAAACAAATAAAATTTTTATTCTTAAAATTGTTTTTTAAAATGAAAAACGAACATTTTAATGCCTAAAGTGAAACGTTTTCAAAAATGATATCATGGACTTGACAAATAATAACCTTTTAAAATTCAGGTTGATATCAAAAAGGGAAAAAGATTTTTTTATTAAAAATGCTATTCAGGGAATTAAAACAGATATTCTTAGAGAAATCAGGAAGGATATAAAAAAACCCTCAAAAGAGGGTTTCAAAATTAATTTACAGGAACAACACTGATAAACTTTCGGTTACCGCGTTTTTCTTCAAATAAAATTTTTCCTTCAACAGTGGCAAATAATGTATCATCACTTGCTCTTTTTACATTCACTCCGGGATGAAATTTTGTACCTTTTTGGCGTACAATTATCGAACCGGCTGTAACCAATTCTCCGCCATAAGCTTTTACGCCAAGATATTGCGGTTTACTGTCTCTGCCGTTTCTTGAAGAACCTTGACCTTTTTTATGTGCCATTATTTTATCTCCTTTATCCTATTTTCAAAACTTCAATTCTTGAAAGAGGCTGACGATGTCCAACTTTCTTCTTATATGAAATAATTCGCTTTTTCTTGAAAACAATTACTTTATCATCTTTTAGATGAGCCAAAACTTTTGCAGTAACTCTCATATTGCTTACAAGCGGACTTCCAATTTTAACATCTTTATCATCAGAAACTAAAAGAACTTTATCAAATACAACTTCTGAATCTACTTCCGCATTTAGTCTTGGTACATAATATTTATTATTTTCTTTAACATTGAACTGCTGTCCAGCAATATCGACTACGGCAAACATTTATTTCCTCCAAATCTTAAAATTAAGGCTCAAAATTTATTAAAAATCGAACCCTAAGTCAAATTTATTAAATTAAATTAAATAATCATTCGAAAATATCATTTTCTGAGGCTAAATGTAAACTTTGTCCCGATTCCCAAGGCACTTTCAACCATAATTTTTTCTCCGTGAGCATCCAGAATATGTTTTACAATAGCTAAACCGAGTCCGGTGCCTCCTGCTTCCCTTGATCTGTTTTTATCAACCCTGTAAAATCTTTCAAAAATTCTGTCTGAATCTTCTTCCGGAATTCCAATGCCGGTATCTAAAACGGATATGCTTACTTTGTTGCCAATTTCATTTGCACTGATTTCTATTTTCCCGGAGTCGGTATATTTTATCGCATTTTGTATAAGATTATTCATCACCTGTTTTAGTCTGTTTTGATCTCCGTAAATCATGACACCCGGCAAGTTAAAATCTGACACGATTTGCAGATTCTTCTTTTCAGTTTCAATTTTATTTTCAGAAATTACATTCTTCAAAAACTCATCAACAGAAAAGTATCTGAAACTCATTCTCATTTTTCCGCTTTCAATCATTGAAATGTCAATCAGATCATTCAATAAATTATTTAGATTTTCTGTATGACGGAAAGCTTTTTCGAGATAGATTTTATTCACCGACTTGTCATCAATTGCTCCATTCATCAAAGTTTCAATGAATCCTTGAATTGCAAATATGGGAGTTCTTAGTTCGTGGGAGACGTTTCCTAAAAATTCTGTACGAATCATTTCAACTTTTTTCAGATTATTAATTATTTCTCTATTGCTCAGTAATATTTTTTTTAGCCCGTTTTCAAAAGCAAAAAGTGATTCATCTAATTTAATCTCCGATGGATCAGAATATTTTTTTTCAATAATTCTCTGAATGGCTTGTGTAACTTGCAGATTAATTTTATTCCATCTGTGCACAAATAATATGAAAAGAAAAATGTTTAGTAAAACCAAGCCTGCAAAATATAATTGAAAATTCCCACTTTGGATAAAGATAAAATAAAAAAGACCAAAGAAAAAATTTGTAACAAGAAAATCTTTTCGAAATAATTTTAGAAATCGAAAATATTCTTTATCAATCTTTATGGAACTTATATCCTACTCCCTTAATTGTTTCAATCAAATCTGAATGCTTACCAAGTTTTTCCCTTATTTTTCGCACGTGAACATCTACAGTACGATCAATAACCAAAACATCGTTGCCCCAAATATCCCGAAGCAATTTTTCGCGGTTGAAAACTAAACCCGGATTTGAAGCAAGATATGACAATATCTCAAATTCTTTTTTAGGAAGAAATAATTCCTGCCCGTCAATCTTTACTATAAATTGCTCTATATCGATAAATAATGGACCAATCTCGATAATCTTTCTCTTTGAATCAGCCGATTCATTAAACTTACCCAATTTTCTTAAGTTGGATTTAATTCTTGCAATAATTTTTTTCATGCTAATAGGTTTTTGGATAAAATCATCCGCTCCAAGGTTTAAAGCATGAATTTCATCAAGTTCCGAAGATTTTGCAGTAAGAAAAATAACCGGAACATTTTGCATGGATTTTATTTCTTTAATTTTTGAAAAAACTTCATACCCGTTCATCCTTGGCATCATAACATCTAAAATAATCAGATCAGGATTTTCATTTATTTTAGTCAGAGCTTCAAATCCATTATGCGCTGTTATAATTTGAAAACCCTCATGTATAAGATTATAACGCAAAAATTCAATTATATCTTCTTCGTCATCTACAAGTAAAATTTTTGAGGAGAGCATATTAGAACTTTATTTCTGAGTTTGTTTCAGCAGATTTATAAATGCCTTCAATTAATTGCATCCGATGAACTGCATCTGTACTCGATGAATAAAGTGGATTTAGATTTTTAATTGCACCAATAAAATGTTTTAATTCATTCTCATATGATTTTTTATAAAGTCCTTTCACATTCGAATTATGTGCAGGAGTTAAGTCAATATTCCCATAATTCATCCTTCTATAGGCTCTGAATGGATTTAGATGAACAGTACCTTTCGAGCCAAACGCAATCAGATTCAAACTATCAACTTCCGAATGCAAAGACCAACTTACTTCAAAATTTATAACAGATGAATTTTTAAAACGAATAAAACCAATTGCTGAATCTTCAACATTTTTTGTCTGATGATAAAAATTCTGAACAGACACTGAATGAATTTCGGGGAAATCCAAAATCCACATTGACAAATCAAGAATAACAATTCCGAGATCGATTATAACTCCACCACCGGATTCGCTTTTCTTAATAAACCATTTTTCTGAAGAACTTTGTTTTCTTGTCCATCCGCAACGCACATAAAATATATTGCCGAGTTCACCACTGTTTACTAAACTTTTCAACAGCATTGCATCCGGTCTGAATCGTGCATTTAACCCTACCATTACTTTTCTTTTTTTCTTCAAAGCAAGAGCATCAATTTGAATAGCTTCCTCTAAAGATTTTGAAATAGGTTTTTCAATAAGTAAATCTTTATCAGCATTCAAACAGTCAATAGCAATTTGAGTATGAGTAGCGGTTGGTGTTGAAATAATAACTGCATCAAGGTCAGTCTTCTCAAGCATTTCATGATAATCACTGAAGAAATTCTTTATGTTGAATTTATCTGAAATTGTTTTAAGCCGATTTTTATTAATATCTGAAACAGCAGAGATTTCAACCGAGTTTAATTTTGAAAGAATAGGAAGATGAACAAGCTGTGCAATTCCTCCCAATCCTATTATACCTATTTTAGCTTTTGTCATCTTAAACCGTTCTACTTTTGTTGATTCAAAAATAATTCAACTTTTTCAGAAATACCAATTGCATCAATTTTAATTATTTTATGTAATTCATTCTGCGTTCCATGATCAATAAATTTATCCGGCAGTCCGATTCGCAAAAAATCATTTTTATAATTTCTCTCATTCAAATATTCAAGAATACCACTGCCGAATCCTCCGATCAAGGAATTCTCCTCTATTGAAACTATATATTTGAAATTTGCTGCGATACTATCTATTAGTTCATAGTCTATCGGCTTAATAAATTTCATATTGAATATTGCAGGATTAATCCCTTTCTCCAACAATATTTTTTTTGCCTTCAAAGAATTATTTACCATATTTCCAATCGCTAAAATCGCAACATCATTTCCATCTTCAACCTTTTCACCTTTACCAATTTCAAGATTTTGAAAACCAGTTTTCAATTCAACTCCTGTGGCTGAGCCTCTTGGATATCGAATCACAATTGGACCATCTTTAAAATTTACTGCTGTAAAAAGCATATCACGAAGCTCTGATTCATCCTTTGGACTCATAATCACAATACCCGGAATAAAACGAAGATAAGACAAATCGAATGCACCATGATGAGTCGGACCATCAGCTCCCACTAATCCGGCTCGATCAAGAACAAAAACGACATGCAGCTTTTGAAGAGCAACATCATGAATAATCTGATCAATTGCCCTCTGCAAAAAAGTAGAATAAATTGAAACCACCGGAATAATACCTTGTGTTGCAAGTCCGGCAGCAAATGTAACAGCATGTTCTTCTGCTATTCCTACATCAAAAAAATTGGAGGGAATTTCTTTTCGAAGAAAATCCAATCCGGTACCATCAGGCATGGCTGCGGTGATTCCAACAACATTTTTGTTTTGTTTAACAATTTCAACTAATGCTCTTCCAAAAATTGAAGTATACGAAGGCACGGTTGATTTGCTCAACGCTTTTCCGGTTTCTTTATCAAATGGAGTTGTCCCATGAAGTCTTTGCTCATCACCTTCAGCAGGTTTATATCCTTTTCCTTTTTCCGTCAATGTGTGAACAAGAATAGGTCCCTTTAAGGGTTTTACTTGCTCAAAAAATTTTATCAATTGAGCAATATTATGTCCATTAACAGGTCCAAAATATCTGAATCCCAACGCTTCAAACAACATTCCGGGAGTAATCACGGCTTTAATCCCTGTCTCTAATCTTGCGGCAACTTTCCTCAGTCTATCACCAAAGTAATCAAGTTTTCCTGTTAAATCCCAGATAGCTCCTTTGAATCGATTATATTCAGGGTGAGAAATCATTTCAGTAAAGTAATTGGAAATCTGCCAAACATTTGGAGCAATCGACATTTGATTATCATTTAACACAACAATCAAATTACTTTTAAGAACACCGGAATTGTTCATTGCTTCGTATGCCATTCCTCCGGTCATCGCACCGTCGCCAATAATTGCAACAACTTTTTTATCAAGATTTTTTAACTTGTTTGCTTCAGCCATTCCGACTGCAGCAGAGATTGAAGTTGAAGCATGGCCAGCACCAAAGGCGTCATATTCACTTTCACTTCTTTTAAGGAATCCGCTTATTCCGTTTAGTTGTCTGATTGTATGAAGTTCATCTCTGCGTCCGGTAATAATTTTATGCGGATAGGCTTGGTGTCCTGTATCAAAAACGATTAAATCACTTGGCGTATTAAAAACTTTATGAAGAGCGACTGTTAATTCAACTGTCCCCAGACCACCACCAAAGTGTCCGCCAACTTCTGAAATCACATCAATCATAAACAATCGAATTTCGGTACATAATTGTTTCAATTCATTTAGATTAAAATCACGAATATCATTTGGAGAATTTACTTTAAAAAGGATATTATACTTCTGTTTATCAACCATAAAATTTACCTGCAAATCAAGATTCTAAAGATTTTTTTAGTTCTGTTATTTTAACTTCTGCTTCTTCCAATTTTTTAGCACATGCTTTTGATAATTTGATTCCTTCTTCATAAAGTTTCAAAGAATTATCAAGCCCCACTTCATCGCTCTCCAATTCTTCCGAAATCTCCTGAAGACGTTTCAACATTTCTTCAAATGAGTTGAATTTCTTTTGCATTAGTTTATTCCTATTTCATCATCATAAAATTTAATTAAAAAATGTTTCTCTTTTCTTAACTCTGCTGCTTTAGTTACCAATGAATTATTTTGTTTAATAATTGCATAACCTTTTTTCTGTATTTTGACCATATTATTTGAATCAATAATATTTGACAGAACCTCTATTTTATTTTTCTTTTTTTCAAATTCATGAAATACACTGCTTTCCAATCTGTACCAAATATTATCTAAATACTGCATTTTATTTTTAATGATATTTTGCGGCATCCGATATCCATATGAATTAAGTACTTTATTCAAAACGTCTCTGCTTCCGTCAAGTTTATTTTGCAGAATATTTTGAAATTCATTTTGCAACTCTGTCAGTTGATACAACAAATCTTCAGTGTTTGGAGTTGCAATCTCCATTGCAGCCGATGGAGTCGGCGATCTTTTATCTGCAACAAAATCAGAAATCGTGTAATCAATTTCATGACCAACGGCACTAATTATCGGAATTTTTGATTTGAATATTTCACGTGCAACTATTTCTTCATTAAACGCCCAAAGATCTTCGAGGGAACCACCACCCCGCCCGATAATAATTAAATCGACATCGGTTTTATTTAATTCTTGAATTCCGCTTACAATATCCTCTGCAGCGCCTTCACCCTGCACTCTTGCCGGTCGTATAACGAGTTCTACCAAAGGATATCTTCTTGAGGCAATACTTATCATATCTTGAAAAGCAGCCCCGTCTTTAGCTGTTACAATTCCAATTCTGGAAGAAAACTGTGGAATTTCTTTTTTATGATTCTCTTCGAACAAACCTTCCTCATACAATTTTTTCTTCAACCTTTCAAATGCCGCCTGAAGTTCACCTTCTCCGGCAATCTTCATTGACTTAACATCAAGCTGATAATTCCCTCTTTGCGGATAAATTGTAATTCTTCCATTTGCAATTATTTTCATTCCGTCTTGCGGTTTGAAGAAAACGTAATTATTCAAACCTTTCCACATTGTACATGAAATCTGTGCACCGGAATCCTTTAGAGTAAAATACCAATGTCCTGAAACATGCGGTTTGAAGTTTGATATTTCTCCTTCGATGCTAATCTGTTGAAAATTGATTTCAAGTTGCTGTCGGATTTGATTTGTTATTTCGCTTACTGATAATATTTGGCTCAAAATATCTTCTTTCAAAAGTTTATAGATAAAAAATTAGAATAAAGTCCGATGGATATTTCATGAAATTGATATTCGCTTTCATTCGGTTTGATATTAAACCTATATCTGCTGAACAAAGTAAATATGTTATAAATTCGTGCAATCCCAAAAGTTATTTCTGGAGAAAATCCATTCTTCCCTTTAAAGTCTGTAAAAGCATTTAGCCCTAAAGACACAAATTCAATTGCTGGGACATTGAATATTTGTTTATATCCAAATCTAAGAAAATGATTGTTTTTAATCTTTTCAATATATGCATATTCAGCACTAATATAACCTATCGGATAATTATACCCTTTACTGAAAAAAGAAATAAATGGGATTTCTTTCGTCAGCGAAAAATAATTTTTACTTTTCATAAATACATTTGTCGGATTTGGAAGTGCAAAAACAGTTCCTCCCAAGCAGAGTGTAAGAAAATTGCCTTGAGCCGGTTCGTTGATAAAATAAGTTGGCAAAGAAATTTCATTGATATCGCTCTTACTTATATTTCCATCTGAATCGATTACTTCAATCACGTAAAACAATGCAGATGAATCAAGTTTGATATTTTCAAGATTAGTTTCGAACTTGTGATTTCCTTGAAAATCCTTTGAGACATTAAAAACGTATTTATCGTTAAATATAATTTTTGATTTTACGCTATCACTGGTTATAAAACTTATTCTAATTAAAGCAGGCTTTTCTGGAGTGACATAAGAATCTATCACAAAAATATCAATCATACTCTCTTGAGCTGGAACTCCATTTAATGAAATAAAGAGAATCAGTAATACTTTACACAAAAATTTATTTTTCATTCTTTCCTCAAAAAGATTAACATCAACAACAGAAAAATACAAGTTTCTATTGAAAGATTGGAAAATTTTTCATCTCTTATTTATTCAGCTATTCATGCGAATCTTCTTCTAAAACAGGTTGAATTAAATTTCACTATATTTGCAAAAAATATTTTAAGGGTTTGAATGGATTTAATGATCATAAAATATAGTGCAATTGTAGGGATTACTTTAATTTTGACAATTATTGCTACCCGAATTACTAAAAAACTTCTTGAAAAATCGGTTGATAAGCTTTCAGATGTAATGAAAATGCAACAAACCAACTACACTTTTTTCAGATTCCTTATCAACTTTGCAATATACTCCATTGCACTTGTTGTAATTTTTTATTCCGTTCCTGAGTTAAGATCAATAGGAATAACAATATTAGCTTCGGCCGGAGTTTTGACTGCAATAATAGGATTCGCAGCTCAGGAAGCATTTTCAAATATTATCAGTGGAATTTTTATTTTTATTTTCAAACCTTTTCATGTTGGCGATCAAATTAAAGTTGGGGATTTATCAACTGGGATTGTTGAAGATATTACATTAAGACACACAATAATTAAAAATTTTGAAAACAAGAGAATTATTTTTCCAAATTCACAAATCTCATCAAGCGTTATTGTCAACTCATCTATCATAGATGAAAAAATTTGCAATTTTATTGAATTTGGAATTAGTTACGATTCAAACATTGATATGGCTGTTGAAATAATAAAATCAGTTGCAATGAAGCATAAATTCTTTATCGACAACCGAACTGAAGATGAAAAACAAAATAATGTTGATGCAGTAATTACGAGGGTAATAAGTCTCGGAGATTTTTCGGTTAATATCAGGGCTTATGTTTGGTCAAAAAATATGCAAGAGGGGTTTATATTAAAAACTGATTTATTCAAATCGGTAAAAGAAGAGTTTGATAAAAATAATATTGAAATTCCTTTCCCTTATCGAACAATTGTACATAAAGACAAATAGAATATTAAAGAGGCAGCTTTGAAAATTTTAATTAGTAATGATGACGGGATTGATTCACGCGGTATTTATGCGCTTGCTCAGGAATTAAAAAAAATCGGAGACATCTTAGTTGTTGCACCACGCACCGAACAGAGTGCAGTTGGACATGCTATCACAATGAAAATCCCTGTCAGAGTAACAGAATATTTTCACAATTCAGATTTTTTTGGTTATGCTGTTGATGGCACACCGGCAGACTGCATTAAAATGGGAATAAAAAATATCTTAAAAACTTTGCCTGATATAGTTGTCTCCGGAATTAATAATGGTGCTAACAGTGCAATAAACATTATTTATTCCGGCACTGTTTCAGCTGCGAGAGAAGCCGCAATAATGGATGTCCCTTCAATAGCTGTTTCAATTGCAAGTCATGACCCAAATGACTATTCTTTCGCAGCAAAGATTGCAGCGAAAACAGTTATTACTATTTTAAAGAATAAAGTAAAAACGGGCACTCTTTTAAATGTGAATATTCCTAATATTCCCGAGTCAGAAATTAAAGGGATAAAATTTACATCGCAAGGTAAAACAAAATGGGATGATGTTTATGAAGAACGGATTGATCCTTACGGGAAAAAATATTTTTGGCTCACTGGTAAATTAACAAATGAAGATTTAAATGTTAATTCAGATCATGCAGCAGTCCTCAAAAACTATGTAAGTATTTCTCCAATTCATTTTGATTTGACTGATTATGAGATGCT
>Ga0210044_10001429_pt1 | contig 36303 bp, 54 predicted proteins | sample CryGey13umfilter_2_FD_183959 | JGI IMG/M metagenome (GOLD analysis project Ga0210044, IMG submission 183959) | Groundwater microbial communities from aquifer in Utah, USA - Crystal Geyser 4/9/14 3 um filter (SPAdes) (version 2) | ecosystem: Environmental > Aquatic > Deep subsurface >...
CTTCATCTTCCAGATCATAGGCAAGATGAAGCCCGCCGACAACATCATAGCCCTGCGCTTCAAGTGCATCGTGAAAGGTCTGTTGCAAAAATTTCCCGTCCATGGCATCACGCAAGGCACTGCGTCCGACAGGATGACGCGGCCAGCCGCAAAAACGGCTGCCGGCACTTTCAAAACCGATATCTGCTCCCACTGGTAATAGAAGTTCGGCGGCCTTGAATTTTATCGGGGTCGGACGCGCATCTTCTGCAACAGTCTGCGACAGTTTATAATCTGCGGTCTGCACATAACCGGTACAGGAGGCTGTCCCCGTCACCAGAACCATCAGTAAAAATAGGATAGGATGTCGCATAAATATATCCCCTGCTTTTTATCAGGCATTCTTACCGAATAAAAAATCAAGCGCAATAGATCTGTGAAAGAAGATTCCTTTTTCCAGTACCGGATCATAGCCCTGAATGTTGCCGTGCACAAAAAACAATCGCAGGATGTTCTTATTTTCTTCATAATTCTATGGTTGAATAGAATCAGGGAAACCTTATTTTAAGATAGATTCTACGGAATAATATTAAAGGATAATTCACATGGTTGACCAAATGCAAACCCGTCCCGCAAACGCAATCGCGACCGTTGAATATGTCACCGAGCTTTCCCACGCCGATCTTCGGGATTTATGCGATGCCACAGATGAAGCGATCAAAGCTGGTGGTGGTTTTGGCTGGGTCGCCCTGCCGGCACGGGAAATTCTGGAACGTTACTGGAAGGGCGTTCTGGCAATGCCGGTACGAATGCTTTTTGTTGCACGTCTTGACGGGGTTATTTGCGGCACAGCGCAGCTCATCACTCCGCCGCGGAATAACGAGGCACAGAGTTTTGCCGTCACCCTGACCACGCACTTTATTGCGCCCTGGGCACGTAAAGGTTATGGGCTTGCCCGTAAAATGCTGGAAATTGTAGAAACAAGAGCCCGGGATGAGGGTTTTTCCGTGATTAACCTTGATGTACGGGAAACAATGGAAACGGCGATCAGACTTTATGAAAACATGGGGTACACCCATTTCGGAACGCACCCTTATTATGCCCGCATTGAAGGAAAAGCCATTCAAGGACGTTATTATTATAAAGTGATCAACCCGGAAATTTCGGCAGAGAATCCCCCAGCATCATCGTAACCGGATTAAAGAAGCCCTTCTTACGCTTTTTTGTCCCAGCCGCCTTTTTCATTCTGCTGCCAATAGGTGACCTCGTAACCGGATTCTTTATAAGACTTCCATTTTTCACGCGCCGCTTTCACCGCCTCGCCATCACGGCCATCCAGCATTTCGCAGCATAACTTGTAATCAGCAACATTTTCGGATGAAACACCATCGGTGAGAATAAGAACATCAGCCTGATTGGGGTTTTCATCCTTGTCCGTCAGCCAGATAGGCTGGTCTTCGGCAAAGCCGTCCTTGCGGCTGCCATGGGGTAAAAAACTACTGGCACTGAACGTCCATAACAGATCATTGAGTTTCTCGACAGCTTTGTCATCGGCCATACGGATAACAATACGGCGCTCTCCCGCCAGTGCTTTTTGCAGAATTTGCGGCAAAGCCGCTTCGGGAGTCTGCGTTTGCAAATGATAAAACCGGATTTCCGTCATGGTTTTTTTTCTGGCAAAAAATATCTATTATGGGGAATCATAACATAGATCCTTTATGCAACTCAACAGACTTCAGGCGGCAAGCAGCTCTTCCACCTGATCGACCAGCTCTTTAAGATGAAATGGTTTTGACAGAACACGCGCTTTTTCATGCCCCGGATTCCGGTTGCCAAGGGCAACACCCGCAAATCCGGTAATAAACATGATTTTGAGATGATCACTTATTTTCGAGGCCTTTTGCGAAAGCTCGATTCCATCCATACCCGGCATTACAATATCGGCAAGCAGCAGATCAAAATCCTGACCTTCTGCTTCCAGAACCCGTAAAGCACTGAGTCCATCCTCGCAGGAGTTTACATCGTGCCCTGCCCGCTCTAGCGCCATGGCCAAAAAATGGCGCATGGATGAATCATCTTCTGCTATTAATATCTTCGCCATACGTCTATTGAACGATATAAACGTGATACAGGCAAATGATTTTCTATATTTTTCAGAATATCATTGACAGCTTCCCTTTAAAATAACTTATAAAAGCGAAAGCAGACGAGTGAGATCCTCTGGCAAAGGCGCTTCAAAAAACATTTCCTCACCGCTGAGAGGATGGATAAATCCCATCCTCCATGCATGGAGTGCCTGTCTCGGGAACGCCAGTATTTCTGCAATAACATCAGGCTCATAACCCGCTTTTTTCAGAGCAGATTCTCCGCTATTGCGCTGCTGTCCATAGAGAGTATCCCCCAGCAGCGGATGCTTTATAAAAGCCATATGAACCCTGACCTGATGGGTTCGTCCTGATTCAAGCCAGCAATCAACCAGCGATACTGTCCCGTGATAGCTCTGCCCCAGTTGATAATGGGTTCCTGCCTCACGTCCGTTTTTATGGTTGACCGACATTTTCAGACGGTTTCCCGCATGTCTGCCGATGGGCTGGTCTATAAAACCTTTGCGTAGAGGCACGCCCCATACCACAGCCTTATAATGCCGTCCGAGTGTCCGGTCGGCCAGCTGTGCCGAAAGTGCCTGATGAGCCTGATCTGATTTTGCCACAACCATCAGGCCGCTGGTATCCTTGTCAAGGCGATGCACAATACCCGGTCTGCGCACGCCGCCAATACCGGATAAACTATCACCACAATGATACAATAAGGCATTCACCAGCGTTCCTGTATAATGCCCCGCCCCCGGATGCACCACCAGCCCGACCTGCTTGTTCACCACTAAAAGCGCGTCATCTTCATAAAGAATTTCGAGCGGAATATTCTCGGCTTCCGGTATACCGTCAACGGGAGGCGGTACCGTGACAGCCAGCACCATCTCTTTTTTAACTTTACACGAAGGATCTGTACATCTCACGCCATCAAGACTGACAGCACCTTCCAGAATAAGCGCTTTCAGGCGCGAGCGGGAGAAATCGGGAAAACGCTGCGCCAGCATTTTATCCAGCCGCGCATCATGATCCTCTTCCTGCACTATGCAGGTCAGTATATCCTCATCATCTGTAAAATCGTCCGGGTTCTGGCTCATTTTCTATTTTTGATATGCATGACAGGGATCATCATAAGGATCAAGGGCTGTCGCAACAAAAACCCAGCCTTTATAAATCGGCTTTTCCTGTTCGGCAGGAAATGTTTCTGTTCCGGTGTCTTCTTCGGGAAGAAGACCGACCACATGAATCGGCACAGTTCCATTTTCTTCATCCTCGCCCCGATCATCCTCGATCACGGCGGTCAGAATACGTTCACCATTCCAGCCTGCAACATAATCTGTTGCCCGTGTCTGCCGTCCTTCATAATAAGCTTCATCGGCAAGCTGGACGCCACGTTGCGTCAAAGTGAGCATCCGCACATGGTCATGATGGCCTTCACCACTGACTGCTTTGGCATTCATAATCACGACCAGACGCCCATCCGGTTCACTAACAATCCATTGCCCCTGTAGCCCGTAATCCGGCCGCCGATAATAACGCTGCCATAACGGTTCTCCCAGAGCATCAATGGCCATGACCCACGCCGCCTCAGGATTTCCATCATAGGGCTTCGAGTTTCCCGATAGAATAAATCCTTTTCCTTCACCTGTTTGCAAGGCAGAAAGAGCCGCATGGTGAAAAACGGAAAAAGAACCGCGCGGATAGATTCTTTGCCAGTGAATAGCGCCATCAAATCCCAGCTTCATAGCCCATCCCGCCATGCGCCCGTCATCAAGCCGGATACGGCCAACGGCGATATAATTCCCGTCCTTTATAGGCACAAGATTATGAAGGACATTTGGAATACCCGGACGATAGCTACGCTTCCACAAAAGCTCGCCACCCGGCGTAAATTTTATCAAAATGCCATTCTGGTCCGTTTCATCGTGACGATTGATCCCGCGAATAATCACAATAAAACCGGATGAGTCACCGGACTGAACCAGACCCATGGCTTCATAATCAAAAACTTTGTCCTGCAGCAATTTTTCGCGTTTGTATTTTCCATTCAAATCATGCCAGCTCAAACGCGCCTGTTTTTCTTTTTTTCCCGCCCCGCCACGTAAATTCGAAATAGCAATAAATTCTTTGCCGGAACGAATCATTTTTACGGGATCTTCCCCGTCTTTTGCCGGATATTTTTCTTCCTTCAGCGCCCGGCCCCGCCGATTAATTTCAGAGAATACGATCTCCTGCGGCTGGAAGTGATCAAGGGACAGGGTTCTTCCGTAGGTAAAAACCGTGCCGCCTTCCATCGCCACACCGGAAGCCGTTTGCATCATCCTGTCCTTGAGATTATATTTCGCATCCCAGACTGTCGGAAACCCAAATATCGGGGGATTTAGCGTTACTATGACTTCGTACTCTGTTCCACATGTCTGCGCCCGTAATTCCACAGGCGACAATGCGAAAAAAACCACCAGTACGAAAATTGCTTTATAAAAAAAATTCATTCTTGACTGTTTTTCTTTCGCCCGTAATAGATCATGCTATAATTAAGTCTATAACTGCGCACACGGAAATAACAGTCTTTTCCCATGAAAATTTTAATCATCAGCGATGCATGGAAACCCCAGATCAACGGTGTCGTGCGCACATACGAGCATATTAGCGAAGAATTGACCCATAGGGGGCATGAAATAACAGTCATTGGTCCTGCCGATTTTCCATGGTGTATAGCGCTTCCGGGCTATCCGGAAATAAAACTGGCACTTTTCCCCTATCGCCGTCTGGAAAAAATGATTGATGATTTTAATCCTGATGTCATTCATATCGGAACAGAAGCTTTTCTAGGACGGGCAGGACAAAAATACTGCCGCCGCCACGGCTTTAAATTCACAACCTGTTACCACTCCCATTTTCCGGATTATATCGCCAAACGTATTGGAAAATATCTACCTTTTTTAACCAATTTTATCAAAAATATTATTATTCGTCATTTACAGATATTCCATGACCACGCCACCGGAGTGATAGTGGCAACAGAAAGCCTGGAGAAGGAGCTGAAATTATGGGGCTTCAGGACAGATATGCACCGTTTGTCACGCGGGGCGCGTCTTGACATTTTTTACCCTGGCGATGCCACATTATTTCATGACCTGCCCCATCCTGTAGCGCTTTATGTCGGGCGTATTGCCATTGAGAAAAATCTTGAAGCCTTTCTGGATATGGACTGGGAAGGTTCTAAAGTCATTATCGGAGAAGGCCCTGATCTTCCTATGTTAAAACGCAAATATCCGGCGGCCTGTTTCATCGGTAAAAAGGAAAAAGAAGATCTGGCCGCGCATTACCGCAGCGCCGATATTTTTGTCTTTCCTTCGCGCACGGATACCTTCGGAATGGTTCTGGTCGAGGCACTGGCTTCCGGTCTGCCGGTTGCCGCCTATAATGTTACGGGGCCACGCGATATTATTACACAAACATATCTCGGCGCCCTGCATGACCATGATCTAGCCGATGCTGCCGCCAGAGCGCTCGCTCTTACCAAAAACACCAAAGACCAGCGCCGCCGCCACACCGAGGAAAACTATACCTGGCAAGCCGTTGCACAACAGTTTCTGGATATTTTAATATCTGTTGGAAAATAAAAAGGGACTACCAGACAAACCAGACCTATTGCTATAACGCTTTCCACTCCATCATACCGGAAAATTAAACAGGCAGCTTTTTGTGTGTTCCATCACAAAAGGGACGATTCCCGGTATTTTTACACTGGCACAGCCAAACCCTGCCTGTTTTTTCAGCAGTGAATTTATGAGGTGTAAAATCTGTATTGGTATGAGAACCATCACAAAAAGGCTGTTTTTTGGAGTGTCCGCAAGTGCAAAAAAAATACACTTTTCCTTCGTCCAATTCGACTTCAACGGGATTTCGCGCAGCAATTTTCGGTTGGCTCATTTTCAATTTCCTTTTCCTTTTTAATCCATTTTAATAATAAATAATCAAAAGAAATAACGCCTGCTCCTTTGACAAAAATTACTGCCATCATTGTCATCCAGACAATATGCTGGAAATGCTCCAGATAGGTCAACTGGATTATCAGCGCCATCATAAACAGACCCGCCGCACCCAAACGGGTCAACAGACCAAAAACAAGAAGAACGGGCAATATTAACTCTGCCACCATTGTTACCGGTGCGGCCAGAGCCGGATCAAGACCGGGAACAGGATGCTCCATTCCAAACAGGAAAAGCTGCGTCTCCCAGCTTCCATTTAAATAATCTTTTAAACGTCCCCAGCCAGAGCGAAAAAAATCTTCGGCAACATAAAGCCGCAAACCAAGATACAGCAAAGGCGTTGCAAATTTATCGGCAATATGACGCAAAGGCTCGATCAAATGATCGGCTTTCAGCAAAAATGACTTCATATTCTAGCTCCTCATCTCAAAATCAGAAAATGTTCCCAGACGTAAATGTTTTTGTAAAAGATCCGTGATATTGAAATTCGGATCAGACTCAAGAAGAGTTACAACGACTCTCTCAATTGTCTGGCCCTGCTGTAATAGCTTTAAAAACTTATATTCACTTTCATCCAGCTTCCTGATTTCAACTTTCAAATCGGGGCGAAACACCATAAGTTTTGCCCCTTTGTTGCTTAGTTCATGCATCTCCTCTGCTTCATCGGCACGGCAAAAATCAACAATTTCATCGAGCGGAAATACAGAGTCAAGAAGCGAAAAAGAAGAACGAAACGCAAACACGAGATGGAGAAGCTTTTCCTCGGAAATATCGGCAAGCAGAACAGGATCAAGCGCTCTATCATCATCGGCATAATAAGCGGCCTCCCACGCCCATTCCAGTCTGGTAAAATCGGATAGATAAGGGAGATGACGGGCAGGCTCATATTCTTTTATAAAATCAGGAAAACCCATCCCATATAGCGTTAAATTTCCCTCCTCGGGAAGATTCTGCAGAACATAATGGCGCATTGCCTGTTCCAGAAAAGCCTCGCCCACCAATTTTCTGGTCATTGGCAAGGCTGCCATCGCCGCATCACTCAGACCCCTGACAATATTATTGCGGTAAACTTTCATACGGTTTTCAAGCGCGATGCCGTAATTCTGCCGGAACATAGCCCGAAAAACCTCCTGTTCCCGATCAGAATAATCAGGTTCAAGGATCATCTCCTTAAAATTTTTCTGAATCTTACTCAGCGGCATGCACGGCCTGATCCTGTATGATATGTGCATCAATAATGGCCTGCGCTTTATCAGACTGATGAACCAGTTCCACCAGCGCCGGAATATCACCATCCCATTCTATCAATGTCGGAATAGCGCCAAGCCTGTTAATTGTATGACGATACAGCTCCCAGACCTCATCCCGCACCGGACGGTTATGGGTATCAACCAGTATTGATCCGTCCTCGAAGACCCGTTCCGTATGGCCGGCCAGATGAATTTCTTTAATAGGAAAGACGTTGATATTGTTGATATAATCATAGGGATCAAAACCATGATTGACGGACTGGACATAGATATTATTCACATCAAGAAGAATATCGCATCCGGCACGTTCTGCCAGTTCATTCATAAATTCATATTCCGGCATTTCATCAATTGTAAAGGACAGATAGGTTGAAGGATTTTCAACGAGAATATTTCGGCCAAAACAGGTTTGCACCCTGTCAATATTTTCACATAAACGGCACAGTGTTTCTTCAGTATAAGGAAGCGGCAGAAGATCATTCAGATGTGCATTGCCGCTGGCACTCCATGAGGCATGATCAGACACCTGAAACGGCTCAAAAATATCAATCAGTTCCTTGAATTTTTTAATGTGGTTTTCATCAACAGGCTGATCCGATCCCAATGAAAGTCCCACAGCATGTAAACTTAGCGGGTAATGCTCCCGCGCCTTTCCCAGATAATGACGGTGCATGCCGCCACCAAAATAATTTTCGGGATGCACCTCGATCCAGCCAATATCCGGCTTTTGAACAAGAATATCTTCATAATGTTTTGTCCGTAGCCCAATTCCGGCTGCCCGAAACGGAACAGCCGGAAGAGGATATTTATCGGCATTCATGTAAGAATGCGAAGACATTCACTTACCCTTTATGGTCTTCTTTTTGCTCTTTGCCTTCACAGCCTGATTTTCCATCACAGGATGCTTTTGTACCGCCTTCACCGGCAGCAAGAGATCCCCCGACCAGCTTTTCGCAAAGTCCGGCAGGAACAGCAACCCATTCTTTCACATCGCCATCCTTTGCGGCCTGCCCCATGCAGCTATGGCTTTTATCGGCAGAGGCACAATCATTGGCACCAGCCTTTACCACACCATAACATTTTTCTGTTTTGGCGTTTTCAGCATTGGCTGTATTCACATTCGCAATCGCCAAAGAGACAGCACCTGCGATAATTCCGGCGGTTACGACTTTCTTCATATTCATCGTAATTTTTCCTTTTATTTGGTTTATGTCATGCATCGGGAATTTAGCATACGATGAGCAATTCTTCTGATCAATGTGAAAGGTTACAAAAAAATATGTCACATCCTAAAATGCAGGGGAGAAAAACAGATACATTCTGTTACTGCTTTCTAAATAATGCTACTGGATTTTATGGTAGAATTATACAATAGAAAAAGCACTGTTTTTGGCTTGATTTTCATATGCGGTCTCGCGCTTACAATGGTTGTTGCCATTATTGCGCCACGCTTTCTGGCATTTTGGCCGGGGATTATCGGCACGGTTAGTCTTATAGCCTATCCTTTTGTTTTCAATGAAAAACCGGAATTCCCCAAAACAATATTTTTATGGGCACTTGCCATTCTGTTTTTAGCCGGAGCAAGCAGTCTCTGGGCCATTGATGGCGGATATGTTGTAAGCCGCACTCTAAAAGTTGCGCTGATTATCCTGCCGGGCATTGCTTTGGTTGCAGTGGCACAATCCATACCACTTGCAACCGTCCGGCCTTATTTAAAAATCATGACTGGCATCGCATTTGGCGCGGCGCTCGTTTGCAGCATCGACATGGCCGGTAATTTTCCTTTCCATCGGCTTACACACGGCATGGCTCAAGGAGAAGAAGTTGCAGGAGCCACTTTAAACCGCAGTGTTATTGCGCTACTGGCACTTTTTTTTACCATGATTGGTATTTCCGGAACTTATAAGAACAAGATCCTGCAAGGCGGTCTTTTTACAGTATTCGGTTTTTTACTTTTTCTGACCCAGAGCCAGTCAGCGCAACTAGGCTTTATTCTAGCCACCCTCTGTTATTTTTTTTTCCCCTATAGCCATAAAAAAATCTGGATGGCCTTCACGGCCATTCTGGTCATCGGTGTTTTATCCGCGCCGTTTCTGGCCATCGGTATGTTCGATCACTTTGCAGCGACAGTAACAAAAATGCCTTTTCTGGGGCAGGGTGCCGGATTTGGTGGAGAGCGTCTTGAGATCTGGGATAAAATCGGACGTTATGCATTAAAGCAGCCTTTTTACGGATTCGGAATGGAAGCGACCCGCATGATTACCGATTTTGACACGATGCAAATATACCGTGAAGGAATCACAGAACTTCACCCCCATAATTTTGCGATTCAGCTCTGGATCGAATTTGGTCTGATCGGCGCTCTTTTTGGCTCATCCCTTCTTGTTTTTCTAACAAATAAATTCAGCAGACTAAATTTTAATCAGGCGCGTATTGCCCTGCCCTGTTTTATGATATTATTAACAGCGATTTCGTTCGGCTACGGACTCTGGCAAAGCTGGCTTATCGGGCTTATCATGGTAACTATTTCGATCGCTCTTTTAAGTATGCGTCTTTACGAGAATAACCAGACTATTAATAAGGAGATAAAACATGACGGATAAAGAAAAATTCGATTTTAATACCATGATCCAGTCCCTCTGGAACGGTAAACTTCCTTTACAGCAGGTTTTCTGGATTTATTATTTTGCGATTATTCTCGGATTAAGTGTTCTTGGCAGTGTTTTGACACCACTTGCGATAATCTTCGGACTTTTCAAAATCGTATGGGCCGGATTTATGGTCAAACCGATCTGGGTTGCCGCCGATTTATATAAAGGGCCGCAACATTGGGCACTTGCGGCAAAGGCTGCGGCCATCGTCATTGGACTTGCTGTTGTCGGCAGCCTGCTCTCTCTTTGATTACAGCAGCTTGATTACAGCAGCGATAATATCCATTTATGAAGGAAATAAGCCGCTATTAAAAGTGCCAGACCGCTGCCATAGAGCCACCAAAAACCCAGATGAAGTCTGGCCGCAAAAAGAAACGGCACAAAAAACACGAGTGTGAGCGGAATAGCGGTAAAAATACTCTGGGCAAAACGTGTACTGGCCTCGGTATTTTGATATTCCAAAAAGGAAAAAGGAAGCACAAGCAGGGTCACCAGCGGCAGGGCAACAAGAAACCCCGCCAATTCCGGCTTTTTTTCCGAAAGCCATGAAGAAAAGGCAATTACAAGCGCCGAGATGAAAATCTTGAATGTTACAAACAGCATTCCGATTGCACTCCTGTCCGGTTTTGTATTACTTTTGATATATAAGAAGATAAGGTTTTAGACAATGCAATACACAAAATTTACTCTTTCCCGAGCAACCTGGCCGGGATTGATGGTTATCTGTCTGCTCATTACAGGCTACGGCTTTGTTAAAGAACAGCCTGTGCTTTTCTTTAATCTGGCTTATCTGTTTCTTGCGCTATCCCTTTTGGCATTGGAGCGCTTTATACCACATGAGCCACAATGGAATAAAGGTGACGGCCAGACTTTTGCCAATATCGCCCATACCTTGCTGAGCAAGGGAACGGTACAGACACTTGTGATTTTTAGCACCGTTATTGGTCTGGCTGCTCTGGTGACACCGGCAGCAGAGCAAGGCCATGGCATTTGGCCACGGGAATGGCCGTTATGGATTCAGGTCATAATGGGCGTAACCGCTGCGGAATTCGGTTTGTACTGGGCGCATAGAATTGCCCATGAGTGGCTTCCTCTTTGGCGTTTTCATGCCATCCATCATAGTGTCACAAGGCTCTGGATCATTAACACCGGACGCTTCCACTTTATTGACAGTCTTGCGAGCATTCTTTTTGGAATGAGTATTCTTCTTCTTCTTGGCGCGCCGATGGAGGTTTTAATCTGGCTGTCTGCTATTACCGCTTTTATTGGAATGCTCACCCATTGTAATGTTGAAATGCGTTTCGGGTTTCTGTCATGGATATTCAATACGCCCGGCCTCCATCGCTGGCATCACAGCCGCCTGTTAAGCGAAGGCAACAAGAATTATGGTGAAAATCTTATGATCTGGGATCATATTTTTGGAACCTATTTTAATCCCAAACGCCGTCCTCCGGTGAATATTGGCATCAATGAATACATGCCACCCGGCTTTCTGCAACAATTAGCACATCCTTTTCGCCAAAAAGGTTAACTTTATCTAAAATCCAATATAGTTTTCATACGCTGTTAAGCCCCATACGCTATAATATTATAAATGAAGTGAGGATTTTACTGTGTTTGAACGCTGCGACTTTCTTCTTGGAAATGGATTTAGTATTGTGATTATCGTTCCGGAAACCTTACCGGAGGCGGAGACTTATACTGTATCCGTGAGTGATAAAAGCATCAAATTCAGAGCCGGATATGAAGAAATCGCTGAAATGCCCTATCAAGGCGGTGAAATTTTCGAACGTATTGCCAATAATACACAAATTGGCCTTGTGACACATAAAGCCGGAGATGTTTTTCCTGCACAAATCTCGCATGTCGCTTATGTAGAAGTCAGGAGAGCGGTATAATGGCAGGGTTTTTATCCGAAAATACACCCATTCTGGATGCATTGGACGGTGCAGACCACGTTCGCCTTTCTTCTTCCGATCAAACGGATTCTTCATTGAATTTCAGGTGCATACAGGCAGATATCGAAGAATCCCTGAATATAAAAATAGACACCGCCGCGCCGGAAGGTATGCATGGAATCTTCAATTGCAGCACAGCCGATAAAGGAACACCGCCTCCGGCTTCCGGCCAGACTCCCGTTCTTGTTCCAGAACTTACGGAGAAACAAACAATATCATACAGCAATGGCTGAATTTCAGGGCGCAATTTCCCTTGTTTTTTTCCTGTTTTTCGTTTTAACTGCATACTATCGTAATGGTGGGCAGTGCGGAACGATATGGCAACAAAAAAAGCATTCATAACCGGTGTGACCGGACAAGATGGCGCTCTTCTTGCGCAGTTTCTGCTTGAAAAAAACTATGAAGTTCATGGGCTACGCCTTTATAGTGCTACAAATGACACCTCCCGTATTAATGATTTTATGGAAAACAGACATTTTCATCTTCATTACGGTGATATGATTGATGGTGGAAATTTGCGGCGCCTGGTCGAGACAATTGCGCCGGATGAAATTTATAATCTGGCCGGACAGAGCCATGTAAAGGTTAGCTTTGAAACCCCTGAATCCACAGCTCAAATCAACGCGCTCGGTACATTGCGTTTACTGGAAGCAATCCGGGACACAAAAATCCGTTTTTATCAGGCCAGCAGCTCGGAAATGTTTGGCAGCGCGCCAGCCCCGCAAAACGAGACCACAGCATTTGCGCCCTGCAGCCCTTATGCGACTGCCAAGCTTTATGCCTACTGGACGGTTCGTAATTATCGGGACTCCTATGGGCTTCATGCCTCGAACGGTATTTTATTCAACCATGAAAGCCCGTTGCGCGGCGAAGAGTTTGTGACCCGAAAAATTTCTCTGGCAGTCGCCGCAATTATAACGGGGAAACAGGAAAAACTGATGATCGGCAATCTTGATTCACGGCGCGACTGGGGACATGCTAAAGATTATGTCCATGGTATGTGGCTCATCCTGCAACAGGAACAGGCGGATGACTATGTTCTGGCGACGGGGCAGAGTCATTCCGTCCGTGATTTTATCAATGCCGCTTTCGCCTGCGCCGGAACAAATATTATCTGGCAGGGACAGGGTCTGGAAGAAAAAGGATACCGCGCTTCCGATGGCCGTGTTCTCGTGGAAGTTAACCCGCAATTTTTCCGCCCCAATGAAGTCCATGAGTTACGCGGAGATGCCACAAAAGCAAAGCAAAAGCTGGGATGGGAACCACGTATAAGCTTCAGTACTCTGGTCGAGCAAATGATGACAGCCGATATCATGGCCATACAGAAACACACCTCTTATGACCCAATGCTTCTCGCTGCAGAATAAGACAATCTGGATTGCCGGACATCGCGGCATGGTTGGCAGTGCCATGGCAAGACGTCTGCAAAAAGAAAACTGCACAATCCTGACCAATGATCTGGACTTACGGATACAGGCCGATGTTTCAGACTGGCTTGCACAAAACAGACCAAATGCCATTATTCTGGCTGCCGCCAAAGTCGGCGGGATTGCCGCCAATAATTCTTTTCCCGCAGAATTTCTTTATGACAACCTAATGATCCAGAGCCATATCATTCATGCGGCCTATCAGACGAAGGTAGAAAAACTCTTGTTTTTAGGCTCTTCCTGTATCTATCCTAAATTTTCGCCGCAGCCCATCCCTGAAGAATCACTATTGACAGGGGCACTCGAACCCACCAATGAAGCTTATGCCATCGCCAAAATTGCAGGCACAGAATTGTGCCGTTCCTATCGCCGTCAATATGGCTGTCACTTTATTGCCGCCATGCCCTGCAATCTTTATGGTACTGGAGATCGTTATCATGCTCACACATCCCATGTTATTCCTGCATTGATGATGAAACTGCATCAGGCAAAAGAGCAGCAGCAGGATCAGGTAGAAATCTGGGGAAGCGGCACACCATTACGGGAGTTTCTCTATATTGACGATCTGGCCGAGGCGCTGGTCTTTCTACTCGAGAATTATGACGAAGAATCCCATATCAATATCGGCAGTGGTAACGAGATAAGCATTGCCGCCCTTGCCCGTATGATGGCACGCATTATCGGTTTTCAGGGAACGCTTGTTTACAACGAAGAAAAACCGGATGGCACGCCACGCAAACTCATGGATAACAGCAGAATAAAAGCTCTCGGCTGGCAAAGCCGGACACCTTTGAAGAAAGGTCTTGAAATGACCTATCAAGGGTATTGTCATTCTATCTCAGTATAAATAAATCATATCTCACAATACCCAAAAAATATCTAAAAAATATGCACCATACTTTTTTAAAAAAAGCAGTGCTTTTTAAGTTTCATTTGATATACTCTTTAAATAGCTCTTTCTAATCTTAGAGAAAACTTACATGAAAAAAGAAATAATTTCTCAGATACTCTGTATAGCTTCGTTAATATGCCTCCCTCTGTATAGCTTCGTTAATATGCCTCCCTCTTTCTGCACACGCTGATATGGCAAAATCCGATATCGAGATTTCGGCGAATGTTGGATTCGTTACCGAATACTCCTTTCGGGGAATAGCGCAGTCTGATGAGCATATTGCCCTTCAGGGCGGGTTTGACCTTTCGCACAGCACTGGATTTCATGCTGGCATCTGGGGCTCGAACGTAGATTTTAATGATGGTGATGAAGCCAGTGTTGAAATTGATATATATGGTGGTTATGAAGGATCCATTGATCAACTGACCTATGATATCGGAGCCATTTATTACGCTTATCCGGGTGCAGACAGCTCTCTTGATTATGATTTCTACGAAGCCTATCTCGCTCTGGGATATGATTTTGACGTTCTTTCCATCTCGGCTTCGGTGAACTATTCTCCCGATTATTTTGGCAGCAGCGATAATTCGCAATATTATGCTCTGGGGATGGAAGTGCCCCTGCCTGCAGACTTTACATTATCGGCCCATGTCGGCCATCAAGCTATTCAAGATAATGCCTCTTTCGGAGTGCCGGATTACACAGACTGGTCTGTTGGTCTTGGTTATAATCTGGAAAGTTTTGACTTGTCTTTACAATATGTTGATACCAATCTCGATGAACCTCAAGAATGTGCCGATGGCTGCGCCAGTCGCATCATTTTTGGCGTTTCCAGAAGTTTTTAATACCTGATTTCTCTCTTTCTGATAAATAAAGACACCCATTTTAACTTTAAAATGAAGGAGTACACTGTTATGAATCCCTGTAAACTGAAGATATCCCAGAAGCTCCCTATTTTAATTACATGCCTTGCCATCCTTTCTGCGGGCATTACCGGTTTTATTACAGTGTCCAAAGCCTCGAAGGCAGGAATGATAGCCGCGCAAGATAAACTGGTTGCCCTTCAGGCTTCACGTGTGGGATCCTTAGAAAATTATCTTCAATCAATCGAGCAGGATTTATCGTCTTTAGCCGCCAACGACTATGTTCGTCAGGCCTTATCGGATTTTACAACAGGATGGAATGAGATTGGCATTAGCGGTAACCAGACTGAGCAGTTACACAAACTTTATATTGATAACAATCCAAATCCTGCGGGACAAAAAGAAAATCTGGATACCGCACCTGATGACTCCCTTTACAGCCAGATGCATGCCAAATACCATCCGTGGTTTCGTCATTTTCTGCGCCAGCGCGACTATTATGATATTTTTCTGTTCGATACGAACGGCAATCTTGTTTATACGGTTTTCAAGGAGCTTGATTTCGCCACGAACCTGAATACCGGACAATGGAAAGATAGCGCCCTTGGTCTTGCATTCCGCGATGCACGGGATCATCCGCAAGACGGATATCAGGTATTTTTTGATTTCAGCCCTTATGCACCAAGTGGTGGCATAGCCGCAAGCTTTATTGCCCAGCCTATTCTAGAAAACGGTCGTCTGGCAGGTGTACTTGCCTTTCAAATGCCCATTGCACGCATTAATAATGTGATGCAAATGTCTGCAGGAATGGGAGAATCCGGTGAGACCTATATTGTTGGTCAGGATCATCTGATGAGAAGCGATTCCAGATTTTCCAAAGAATCAACCATTCTGAAAACAAAAGTTCCGGGACGGACTGTTGATCTGGCACTTGAAGGTAAACAGGGCGTTGAAACCGTTCTGGATTATCGGGGCATTCCTGTTGTCTCTGCTTACGGACCGATCAATTTTCATGGTACGAGCTGGGCCATTCTGGCCGAAATTGACGAGTCAGAAGTTATGGCACCTATCAAACAGATGAAAAATTTTGCTCTCTTTTCAACGATGGGGGTTCTTGTCGGAATTATTCTGATCTCTTTATTTTCTTCCCGGAAAATATCGCAGCCAATCACACAGATGTCAGCAGCGATGAACGAGCTGGCAAAAAACAATTTTAATATTGAAATTCCGGGAACGGAGCGCAGCGATGAAATCGGAGAAATGGCAGCATCCGTACAGGTATTTAAAGAAAATGGTCTTGAAGCCGAGCGATTACGGGAAGATCAAAAACTTACCGAAGGACGTGCTATACAGGAGAAAAAGCGCATTATGAATGAAATGGCGGATCAGTTTGATGCGCAGGTTGGTGGTACGATTAAAAATCTTGCCGAAGCGGCCGACAAACTTCAGGATGCAGCTAAAAATATGGAAGAAACGGCAAGTCAGACACAATCTTCCAGCACTTCGGTTGCAGCTGCTTCGGAAGAAACCAGTGCCAATGCGGCAACGGTGGCTTCTGCGACAGAAGAAATGACCGCCAGCGCACAGGAAATATCCAAACAGATTTCCGATGTTGCTTCTAAAGCCAATATGGCTTCCAGCAGCGCCAAAAATACAAGTAAAAAAGTTGATGAACTGAATGGGCTGGTTGAAAATATCGGCGAAGTTGTTGTTGCAATTAAAGATATTGCCGAACAAACCAATCTTCTTGCACTGAACGCAACAATTGAAGCTGCCCGTGCAGGAGAAGCAGGGAAAGGCTTTTCCGTTGTGGCAGACGAAGTCAAAAAACTGGCCAATGAAACCGCAAAGAAAACAGAAGAAATCGAAACCAGAATCACGGAAATCCAAAACGCGACACAGGATTCTGTACAGGCCATGCAGGAGATTATCAAGAATATTTCTGATATTGATCAGGCATCAACAGGAACAGCAAGTGCTGTGGAAGAACAGAATTCTGTTATTGCCGAGATCACCCGTAACATCTCCGAAGTCTCCGATGCGGCGCGTCAAGTTGCCAGCATCATCGGCAATGTGCAGGCCGCAGCAGGGGAAACAGGACTAGCCTCCCAAATGCTCAAAACTTCCGCCGATGATATTGCCGGACTATCCGGCAGCCTTGAAAAAGCTGTCAGTAACCTGCTCACACAGATTCGTGGAAACGGATAAATAACACCCTCTTTACTGAGGTCATAAAGAAACAAATAAACACAGAATATTTAAAATATCTGTATCATAAACCCATATAAGCATATCACTGCGCGTTTTTGTCCTGATATAATAAATAAAAAATGACCGATTTATTTATGACAAAAGAGCAGGATTTGAAACAATCGCGGCCTCTGGCAGATCGCTTGCGACCCCGTATGCTAGAAGATATTGCCGGTCAGGAGCACCTGACCGGGACACATGGAACAATCTATAAAATGGCTCATGCAGGTCAGATGCTTTCCATGATTCTCTGGGGGCCGCCGGGTTGTGGCAAAACAACATTAGCACGAATACTGGCCACCCATACCTCTCTACATTTCGAGCAAATTTCCGCTATTTTTTCTGGCGTGGGGGATTTAAAAAAAGTTTTCGAAAGTGCCCGAATACGACGGCAGAATGGTAAGGGAACGCTCCTTTTTGTTGATGAAATCCACCGCTTTAATAAATCACAGCAAGATGCCTTTTTGCCTGTTGTTGAAGATGGCACGATTATCCTGATCGGCGCAACCACGGAAAACCCGTCATTTGAACTCAATGCCGCGCTGCTCTCCCGTTGTCAGGTTTTTGTTCTCAAACGACTGGATGATCCGGCACTGGAACTGCTGTTAAGACGTGCTGAAGAGGAATGCGGGAAAGCCTTGAATCTTACCGATGACGCCCGGATGTCTTTAAAAGCCATGGCTGATGGGGACGGACGTTATTTACTAACCATGGCGGCGCAAATTCTGGCGCAGGATCAGGAACTGGACACTGCGTCCTTGACCAAACTTGTGAACCGACGTGCTCCGCTTTACGATAAAAAAGATGACGGGCATTATAATCTTATCAGCGCCCTGCATAAATCCGTGCGGGGCTCCGATGCTGATGCCGCTTTATACTGGTTTGCAAGAATGCTGGCAGGGGGAGAAGATCCGCGTTTTATTGCCCGCCGCCTCACAAGAATGGCAAGCGAGGATATCGGTCTTGCTGATCCGCAGGCCTTGCCGCTCTGCATTGCCGCATGGGACACCTATGAACGGCTCGGAAGTCCCGAAGGCGAACTGGCACTAGCGCAGGCGCTGGTTTATCTTGCAACAGCGCCAAAATCCAATGCTGTTTACAAGGCCTATGGTAAGGCGCAAAAAAGCGCAGAGGAAACAGGCTCTCTGATGCCTCCAAAACATATCCTCAATGCACCAACAAATCTGATGAAGCAGGAAGGCTACGGCACAGGGTATGAATATGACCATGATACAGACACAGGGTTTTCCGGCCAGAATTATTTCCCCGACGACATGAAAAGACCGCAATTCTATAATCCACCAGAACGCGGCTTTGAACGCGAGATCAACAAACGGCTTGAATACTGGCAAAAAATCCGCAGTCAGAAATAGTTCTATAAAGATTTACACGGAGAAACAGAGATCCGGGGGATAGTAAACTTTTAATCTTCGTTTCTCCGTGTTTAAAAATATATAACATTTTTATGACAGTTCACGCTTTGCTTTACGGCGTTTATCAGCAAGCTGGTTAAGGGTTTCCACTCCGAGCGAGAAACAGATCGCAAAATACAGATAGCCACGCGGAACATGCATCCCGAGGCCATCCGCCACAAGCATCATTCCCACCAAAAGCAGGAAGCTTAGCGCAAGCATTTTAATGGTCGGATGTGCCTGTACAAAATTACTGACCGGATCTGCTGCGAACATCATAACCAGAATCGCCAGTACAACCGCCGCCACCATTACAGGCAAATGATCGGCCACACCAACAGCGGTAAAAATAGAATCCAGCGAGAATACAAGATCAATAGCAACAATTTGCATGACAACCATCGTCATTATACTGGTTTTAGGTTTAATCTGTACTTCTTCTTTGGCTTCCACATCATGATGGATTTCCACCGTGGCTTTATAAAGAAGAAACAGGCCGCCGCCAACCAGAACGAGATCACGCCATGAAATATCCTGATCCATTACACTGAACAAGGTCGTATCAAGACGCTCCAGCCATACAATACAAGAAAGTAGAGCAACACGCATGACAAGGGCAAGACTCAGTCCCAGAAAACGGGCAAAGGGCTGTTTTTCACGCGGCAGCGCTGACGTAATGATGGAGAGAAAAATAATATTATCAATGCCCAGAACGATTTCCAGAACGCTTAAAGTCACAAAACTCGCCCATATCGCCGGATCAAAAATCCACTCCAACATCGCTCTATTACTTTCTTTGCTCAAAAATCAGATAAAGGCCGCTACCCACAATCAGAATCATACCGCCTATCGTCCAAATATCGGGCAAATCACTAAAAAATACAAGACCCAGTATGACACCCCAGAGAATCTGGCTGTAATGGAGTGGCGCGATAATAAAAGCGGCAGCCTGCCGAAAAGCCAAAGAGGTAAGAAGAAGCCCTGCCCCGAATAATAATCCGCCGACAAAAACAAAGGATAACATACCGAGTCCCATCGGCTGGTAATGCTGGACTGCCGGAATCAATGTTGCAAGAAAAATGGCGGTAGCTGGATAAATCGCAAGGGACAGGGGTGTTTCCCGATGACCCATTTTCCGCACGAGGATATTGCGCAAGGCCGTAAAGACAGCCGTTATCAGAACAGCAATCACAGGCAGGGAAAACCCGTTCAGATCAGGACGCACAGCGATCATAACACCTAGAAAGCCTGTTAGAATCACCGCCCATCCCGTGCGGGACACCTTTTCCTGCAGCAGAGGTATGGCAAAAACGGCCGTTAGAAACGGCGCCAGAAATATAACGGCATAGGCATTGGCCAAAGGAATCTGCGAGAACGCATAAAAATTCAGCGCCTGCGTTGGAGCAGAAAGAAGCGCACGCAACAAATGAAGCTTTTTTTCTTTTGTCTTTATCGTTTTTCTTAAACCGCCGAGTGGCTTTGAAAAAATCAGCAGCCCGATAATCGCGCAGAAAGCATAGAAACAGGAAATCTGTGTTGCCGCATAACCCTGCATCGCCAATATTTTTGCCACAACATCACCGGTTGAAAAACAGGCAAAACCCACTACGGCAAAAAGAATACCTTTCATAGAATTTTGGCAGCTATTCATCATAAATAACTCTATCATCCAGAATGCAAAAAAGGCAGCTCAAAGACTGCCTTTTTAAAATTATTTATTTTTATAAGACCTATCCCTGTGCCTGTTTCATATTGGCGAAATCAGGGGTTTCGAATTCGCCGCCTTCCGGAAGCGGGCCGCTGTCAAGACCTTTGGCAGAAACATCACGGTCAACCAATTCGATCACAGCCATTGGCGCGGCATCACCGTAGCGGAAACCGGCTTTTAGAACACGGCAATATCCACCCTGACGATCCTTATAACGATCGGCCAGAACATCAAAGAGTTTCTTGGCCTGCGTAACGTCACGCATGACCGAGATTGCACGGCGGCGATTAGCCAGAGCGCTTTCCGGTTTGGCTTTGGCTTTCTTGCCCAGCGTAATAAGCTTTTCAACAACAGGCCGCAACTCTTTGGCTTTTGGCAATGTCGTAACAATCTGTTCATGCTTGATTAAAGCCGCAGCCATATTGGCCAGCATTGCTTTACGGTGCTGCGAGGTACGGTTCAGTTTCCGCTGTTTAATACGGTGTTTCATAATAGTCTTCCTTTTCCATCGCAGCGTTGCGACTTATCTGCGGCCTCACGTATGAGAACCATTTCATTTTCTGCCAAGATGACAATACATTCGAGGCAGAAGCAGGACACCATGTCCTTTATTGATTCAGATTAATATGGATCATCAAGCTTTCTAGCCAGATCTTCAATATTTTCTGGCGGCCAGCCTTCAACCTGCATACCCAGATGAAGCCCCATCACCGTGAGAACCTCTTTGATCTCGTTCAGCGATTTACGGCCAAAATTCGGTGTGCGGAGCATATCGCTCTCGCTTTTCTGTACCAAATCGCCGATATAAACAATATTATCGTTTTTCAGGCAATTGGCAGAGCGAACGGATAACTCGAGTTCGTCCACTTTACGCAGCAAATTTTTATTGAAAGGAAGATCTTCTTCTTCTTTCTTCTCGGGCGCTTCTTTTGGTTCTTCAAAATTAATGAAGACCTGTAGTTGATCCTGCAAAATACGTGAAGCGTAAGCAACGGCATCTTCCGGAGAAATCACACCATTGGTTTCAACATACAGATCAAGTTTATCATAGTCTGTAATCTGACCCACGCGGGTATCTTCAACATTATATGTCACTTTACGCACGGGTGAAAAGACACTATCAACCGGAATAAGGCCGACAGGTGCTTCTTCAGGACGGTTATAAGAGGCAGGACGGTAGCCCTTGCCTGTATTCACTGTCATTTCCATGTTAAGTTTTGCGCCTTTATCCAACGTACAAAGTACAAGCTCGGGATTCATAATCTCGATATCCGCTCCGGCTTCAATCATTCCGGCCGTGACTTCACAAGGACCTTCAGCATGAAGACGCATTTTCTTGGGGCCTTCCACATGCATGCGCACAGCAATGGCTTTAATGTTCAAAACGATATCGGTAACATCCTCGCGCACACCTTCAATTGAAGAAAATTCGTGAAGAACACCTTCAATCTGTACCGCTGTCACCGCTGCGCCTTGCAGCGAAGAAAGCAGAATACGGCGCAACGCATTACCAAGTGTCAGACCAAAACCACGCTCCAACGGTTCGGCAACGATTTTGCCTGTAATTTTAGGATCAGCACCATGGCCGATTTCAATTTTTTCCGGTTTAATCAGTTCCTGCCAGTTTTTCTGTATCAATTTCTCTCTCCTTCAGGTTTTTGTGATCCGCTTGTAACAGCGTTTCTAATCACAATGAATGATATATCAATGACGTTATTTAAACTCTTCTACGCTTGGGCGGACGGCATCCATTATGCGGCACCGGCGTAATATCCTGAATCGATTTGATTGTATAACCAATTGATTGCAGGGAACGCAATGCCGATTCACGACCTGAACCGGGACCCTTGACCAGAACATCAAGTTCTTTCATCCCGTGTTCCTGCGCCTTGCGTCCGGCATCCTCTGCGGCCATGCCAGCGGCATAAGGCGTTGATTTCCGCGAGCCTTTAAAACCCATCATTCCAGCAGATGACCAGGAAACCGTATTCCCCTGTGCATCCGTTATGGTAACGATTGTATTATTAAACGTGGCATTCACATGAACGATGCCGGCTGTAATGTTCTTTTTAACTTTTTTCTTGACTGCTGGTTTAGCCATAACATCTATCCTTTACTTCGTAACCATTTTCTTGCCGGCAATCGGCTTGGCGGGACCCTTGCGTGTACGGGCATTGGTTTTTGTCCTTTGTCCGCGCACAGGAAGATGCGCACGATGACGCAAACCGCGATAAGACCGCATATCCATCAATCTTTTGATATTCAGGGACACTATCCGGCGCAAGTCACCTTCAATGACATATTGACCGGATTCGATTTCTTTACGAATCAGGTTCAGTTCATCTTCGGACACATCGTTCATACGACGATTATGATCAATGCCAACAGCATCCAGAATTTTACGTGAAAATGTGCGTCCGATACCGTGAATATAAGTCAGCGCAATTACTGCGCGCTTATTGTCAGGAACGTTCACGCCTGCAATACGAGCCATATTTTTTCTCCAGTTTCTCGCTCGGCTTCTACGGTCTTGCAACCGAAGTCCCCGAAGGCCAAGCCGTAATCGGATCCGCGCGTTAAGCTTGCTCCGAGCCGGTTTGTATACCAGTTAATACAAAATCTTTACTCTACCTATAGCACCCGTTTCGGGAAAGGCGGCAAAGTAAAGACATTTCTCTTCTAAAGAGAAGCCGCATTATATGAATTCTGCGGTCTGCGTCAACATAAATCGTATCTTCCATGATGATTTTAGAGTGAAAACATCACCGGATTCCTGCCTGCGCAGTAATTCTACAAAAAACAGGGTAAAATTTATTAGAACTTTGGTTCTAAACCCCGCAGCAAAAGGCGCGCGGGGCAGAGTCCTTTCCCCGCAGGATGACCTCGATCTGGTCTGTGACCTGTTCGACATTTTTATTACCGTCAATTTTTGGAACAGCACCTTTATTTTTATAATAAGGAAGAACTACTGCTGCATAATCATTATATTGCTGGAGCCGCTTTTTAAAGGCATCCGCATTATCATCACTGCGGCCTTCTTCCTGCTGGCGTTTTTCCCTACGCTGCACCAATTTGTCCTGATCGACATCAAGCTCCATGATAATATCAATGGCTTTGCCACGTGCCGCAAGCATTTTATCAAGCGCCTGCGCCTGCGCCAGTGTCCGTGGAAATCCGTCAAAGATTACACCTTTGGCACAATCAGGAGAGTCAATCCGTTTTGCTATCATTTCAATGATAACCTCATCGGATACCAGCAGCCCCATATCCATTATTTCCTGTGCTTTTTTCCCCAGAGTCGAACCAGAAGCCGCCTCTTCGCGCAACATATCACCTGTAGAGATTTGTTGCAGGCCGTATTTATCCTGAATAATTTTTGCCTGTGTTCCTTTGCCGGCAGCAGGCGGACCAAAGAAAATAATATTCATCGCTTCCTTCCCCTTAATTTTGACTTTTTAATCAGCCCTTCATATTGATGGGCAATCAGATGCGAGTGGATTTGCGCCACGGTATCCAGTGTCACCGTGACAACAATCAGAAGACTCGTCCCGCCCAGATAAAACGGCATTCCCGAGCGTACCAGCAAAAATTCAGGGAGCAAACAGATAAATACAAGATACACCGCCCCTATCGTTGTAATCCGCGTCAGAACATAATCCAGATATTCTGCCGTAGGTTTCCCCGGACGAATCCCGGGAACAAAGCCGCCATAGCGTTTGAGCATATCGGAGTTTTCCTGCGGGTTAAATACAACCGCTGTATAAAAAAAGCAGAAAAACATAATCAGACCACCATACAGGAACATATAAAGCGGTTCCCCATGTTGTAAAAGCCGCGCAATACCCGATGTCATCTCGCCACCACTCAGACCGCTAAAACCAACAATCGTCAAGGGCAACAACAATAATGACGATGCAAAAATCGGCGGAATTACACCGGACGTATTCAATTTCAGCGGAAGGAAGTTCTGATCCCCCATAAACATGCGGTTTCCGACCTGCCGCTTCGGATACTGCACAACAACACGGCGCTGCGCCCGTTCAATAAAGACAATCAGGACAATAACACCAACAACCATCGCCGCCAAAAAAAGAAGTTCCAGAAAATTAAACTGTCCCTGCCGCCCGAGCTCCAGTGTACTGGCGACAGCACGGGGCAATCCCGCCACAATGCCGGCAAAAATAATCAGGGAAATCCCGTTGCCAACACCACGCTGGGTGATCTGCTCCCCCAGCCACATCAGGAATACCGTGCCGCCTACAATTGTAACTACTGTTGATACTCTGAAGAACAACCCCGGATCAATGACGGCAGACCCTGTAGACCCTTGCAGACTCTCAAGACCAACCGCCAGCCCGTATGCCTGCACCGTTGCGAGCAACACCGTAAAATAGCGTGTGTATTGATTAATCTTCATCCGCCCTGTCTCGCCCTCTTTTTTCAGTGCTTCAAGGCGCGGTGACATTGACGTGGCAAGCTGCATAATAATCGAGGCCGAGATATAAGGCATAATATTGAGCGCAAAAATCGTCATACGTTGCAATGCGCCACCAGAGAACATATTAAACATATCCAGAATACCGCCACCTTTTTGCGAAAAAATCTCGCCCCAGACAACAGGATCAATCCCCGGCACCGGAATATATGTCCCCAGACGATAGACCAGCAACGCCCCCAGTACGAATAAAAGCCGCTGCTTCAGCTCCGTTGCCTTGGCAAGCGCTCCCAGATTGGCATTTTTTGCCAGTTGTTCTACGGCAGAAACCATAAATAATATCCTCAAAAATAAAATTTGTGACTCAAGAATAGATAGAGAAAACGAAGCGCTCCTGCAAGCGCTCTTTTAAAAAACCTTACAAATCACTTCCGGAAGCAATTAAAAGCCCGCTAGAAAGCGGGCTTTTAAATTTTTGAACCAATAAGTAATGCTTTATGCGTCTGCTTTCTTTATGGTCGCTTTTTTCTTGGCGGCAGGTTTTTTCACCTCTTTTTTAACCGCTGCTTTTTCAGATTTTGCTTTGGCAACTTTTTTAGAAGGCTCCACAATTTCTATTTTGCCACCAGCTTTTTCAACAGCAGAAATCGCCGATTTTGTAGCGCCACCAGTCAGTTTCATATCAATTTTTGTTTTTAGATCACCATTTCCAAGCAAACGCACACCATCTCTTTTACGGCGAATCACTTTAGCCTGAACCAGCATATCCTCATCAATCACAGCTTTTGGATCAATTTTTTTCGTATCAATCGCATCCTGAAGACGCGCAAGGCTTACCGTAACCAATTGACGGGCAAAAGGGTTATTGAAACCACGCTTTGGCATCCGCATATGCAAAGGCATCTGTCCACCTTCGAAACCCTTGATCGCAACACCGCTGCGGGATTTCTGGCCTTTTTGCCCTTTACCGGATGTCTTGCCCTTACCGGAACCAATGCCACGGCCTACACGTATTTTCTTTTTAGCAGAGCCGTCTTTTGGTTTTAATTCATTCAATTTCATTGTTTTAACCCTTTAATGTCAGGCCGCGTTTTCCACGCGTACCAGATGCTTTACTTTATTAATCATGCCACGTACGGACGGGGTATCTTCCAATTCACTTGTACGGTGCATTTTATTCAGTCCAAGACCGATTAATGTCGCACGCTGAGAAGACTCGCGGCCAATAGCACTCCCTGTCTGCGTTACTCTTACAGTTTTACCCGATGATTTTTTAACAGATTTTTTTTCTGCAACCTTCTTAACCGCAGTCTTTTTAGGAGCCTTTTTTACCGCTGCCGTCTTAGTTTCTTTTATATCAGCCATAATATTATTCCTCGTCTTCCTGATTCTGGTCTTCCTGTGAAGGACTTGTCATCTCGCGACTTGCCACAATATCACTGACTTTTTTACCGCGCCGACCAGCAACCTGCCGTGGGCTTTGTAGATTTTTCAAAGCATCGAAAGTCGCATTAATCATCGAGTGCGGGTTTCCAGAACCAATTGTTTTGGCAACGACATCCTGAATACCCAATGCCTCAAAAACAGCCCTCATCGGGCCACCGGCGATAATCCCTGTACCAGGTTCGGCAGAACGAAGAAAAACTTTTCCTGCACCGTGATGCCCCATAATATCATGGTGCAATGTCCGAGCCTCCCGCAAGGGAACGCGAATCATTGTACGTTTTGCCTGCTCTGTTGCTTTGCGCACAGCTTCGGGAACCTCCCGCGCTTTACCGGTTCCAAAACCAACGCGGCCTTTTCCGTCACCAACCACCATCAGAGCCGCAAAACCGAAGCGCCGTCCCCCTTTAACCACTTTGGCGACACGGTTAATGCCGACGAGACGCTCAAGCAGTTCGCTCTCTTCACCACGTTCCCGTTGTTCTGAATTTCTTGCCATTATAAAAACCCTTCCTTAAAATTCAAGTCCGCCTTCGCGGGCACCTTCGGCCAGTGCTTTCACCCGGCCATGATAAATGAAACTTCCACGATCGAACTGTACTTTTTTTACACCCGCTTTTTTTCCGCGTGCGGCAACGAGTTTACCAACTTTTTGTGCAGCATCTTTATCACCGCCCTTTTCCAGCTTCAATTCCTTGTCAAGGGAAGACGCGGATGCCAAAGTAATCCCTTTGACATCATCAATGATCTGGGCATAAATCTGCTTCCCGGTACGATGAACGGACAAACGGGGGCGTATCTCACGCACGGCATTCTGCATAATGTTAATACGCTTGAGCTTATTGCGCGTTCTGAAATTTCTGCGCTGTGTCGCACTTAGTTTCTGTGTCATTTTCTTTCTCTTTCGTCACTCCTGAATCAACCGGAACATACTCGCTTTTTCTTTTTAAATTCCCTGCTCTACAGTAGAAATACTCCTCTGAACAACAGTAAAAAACATTTAGTTATTTTTTCTTGCCTTCCTTACGCAGGACAAACTGTCCTTCATAACGAATACCTTTGCCTTTATAAGGCTCTGGCGGACGGAACGATTTGATTTTTGCTGCAACAGCGCCAACCAGTTCCTTATCAATTCCTGAAATTGAAATTGCTGTCTGCTTTTCAACTTCAATCTTAATTCCTTCCGGAACAGGATAATGGACATCATGGCTATAACCAAGCTGAAGGACAAGATTAGAACCCTGCAGATTCGCACGATATCCAACCCCTTGAATTTCAAGCTTCCGGACATAGCCCTCACTGACACCTTTGATCCTGTTACGGATCTGCGCCCACATTGTTCCCCACAAGGCACGGGCTGTACGACTATTCGAACGCGGATCAAGTTTAACCTGTTTACCTGATTCGCCTTCTTCAAGCTTAACAACCACTTCATCATGCACCGTCAGAGATAACTCTCCTTTCGAGCCCTTTACCTTAACATCCTGACCATTTACATCGACGGTAACACCGCCGGGAATGGCTATCGGGTTTCTTGCTAGTCGTGACATATTCTTATCCTCTTAAAAGTCCTGATACTAAAATACCTGACACAGGATTTCACCACCCACATTTTGCTCACGCGCCTCATGATCGGCCATAACGCCTCTGGACGTGGAAACAATTGTAACACCAAGACCGTTATAAAAACGCGGCACATCATTTGCAGCGTAATACACACGGCGACCCGGTTTGGAAATCCGCTTGATTTCACGGATAACCGGCTCTCCGGTATCATATTTTGCTTCAATCTCGATTTCTGTTTTGTTATTTCCGAGATCAATAATATTATAGCCGCGAATGTAACCGCCACTCACTAATACATCCAGCACGGACGCCTTGTGTTTGGAAGCCGGCACTCTGATTTTTGTCTTGCCTGCATGTAAGCCGTTTCTAATCCGGGTTAACATGTCGCCAAGGGGATCACTCATGGTCATTTTGCGATATCCTCCTAATAAATTACCAACTAGCCTTCGTCACGCCGGGAAGCTCCCCACGTGAGGCCAAGTCTCTGATTGCAATACGCGACAACCGGAACTTCCGGTGGAAGGCGCGTGGACGACCGGAAAGCGCACAACGGTTGCGAATCCGAATTTTTGACGAGTTACGTGGCAATTCAGCAAGCTGTAATGTCGCCTGAAAACGTTCCTCCATCGGGGCTTCCCGATTATATATTACAGCTTTCAACGCCGCGCGTTTGTTGGCATGTTTTTTTGTCAACTTGCGACGTTTCAGATCTCTGTTTACTGCACTGGTTTTCGCCATGCTATTTCCTTTCCTTAATTCTTGAACGGCAGATCAAAGCCGCGCAAAAGTTCTTTCGCTTCTTCATCTGTCTTTGCCGTTGTACAGATCACAATATCCATACCCCGTACTTTATCAACCTTGTCATAGTCTATCTCAGGGAAAACAATCTGCTCTTTAATACCCAGTGCATAATTACCCCGTCCATCAAAAGACTTACCATTAATGCCACGAAAATCACGAACTCGCGGCAGTGTAATTGTAACCAGCCGATCCAGAAATTCGTACATCCGCTCACGGCGCAATGTTACCTTCACACCAATCGGCATATCCTTACGCAACTTAAAAGAAGCGTTCGCCACTCTGGATTTAATAACAATTGGCTTCTGCCCGGCGATCAACGTCAAATCTTTTACAGCGCCTTCAATCAGCCCCTTGTTCTGGGCTGCCTCACCAACACCCATATTAATGACAATCTTGTCAAGACGCGGAACAGCATGACTATTCTTATAGCCAAACTTTTCAGTCATGCGCTTTTTTAACTCTTTTTCGTATCTCTCTTTAAAACGCGGTTGCATCGCTTTGCTTCCTCTTATTCTATTGTTTCGCCCGAGCGTTTTGCCACGCGGACCTTCTTGCCATCCTTTAATGTTTTATAACCAATCCGGGTTGGCTTGTCCTCTTTCGGATCAAGCAGCGCGACATTAGAGATATGAATTGTCTTTTCAATGCTCTCAATCCCACCATTCGGATTGGCCTGTGTCGGTTTGCGATGTTTTTTTGCAATATTCACGCCTTGAACAAGAACACGTCTTTCCTGTGGCATTGTTTGCAAAATCTCGCCTTTGACACCCTTGTCCTTGCCTGTAAGAACAATGACTGTATCACCTTTTTTAATCTTCAATTTTATCTTGTCTGTCATGTCACCCTCCTTACAAAACTTCTGGTGCAAGAGAAATAATCTTCATAAAATTCTTGCGACGCAGCTCACGGGTTACAGGTCCAAAAATCCTGGTGCCAATTGGCTCATTATTTGCACTAATCAAAACACAGGCGTTCGTATCAAAGCGGATTGCTGTTCCATCACTGCGGGTCAGAGCCTGCGCTGTACGAACGATTACAGCGCTCAAAACCTGACCTTTTTTTACCTTGCCACGCGGAATAGCTTCCTTAACGGACACCTTAATCACATCCCCAATCCGCGCATAACGACGATGGGATCCACCCAGCACCTTGATACACTGTACACTGCGTGCACCGCTGTTATCAGCAACATCTAATCTTGTTTCTACCTGAATCATCTGCTTTCATCCTTCTTTTTGGATGTCTCTTTTTTCACTGTTTTCTTTGCAACTGCTTTCTTCGCTTCCGCTTTAGGCGCTTTTTCCTTTACATCAGCTTTTTTAGCAGCTTCTTTTTTTATCGGCATCTTTTTCTCGGTCACAGCTTTCTGCGTCTGAACTCTGATCCGTGCCGTACCGGGGGCGGGCGTTGTAATCACTACCCAGCTCTTGCGTTTGGAAAGTGGTTTACACTCTTCAATCTGTACGCGGTCTCCCACGACAAAAGAATTTGTCTCATCATGCGCCGCATATTTATCGGTACGCTTGACATATTTTTTATATACAGGATGACGATAGCGACGCTCGACAAGAACTGTTACTGTCTTGTCCATTTTATCACTAACAACATCACCTTCCAAAATCCGTTTTGGCATTCTTTTAACTCCTGTCCTCTAAGCGGTCTTGTCTTCAGATTTTTTAGCATCGACTGTCTTTGTCTTTTTAGCAGCCGCAGGCTTTGCCCTGCTAACTGCTTTTTTCGGTGCTTTGACAGGCGCATTCGCAATATCCCCGCCCATCTGTTGACCTATAAATGTTTTTACACGGGCAATTGTCCGGCGTACCGTACGAATTTGCACAGTATTTTCAAGCTGTCCCTGAGACAACTGAACACGCAGGTTAAACTGCTTTTTTTTCAGATCCAGCAGCGTTTTGTGCAACTCATCCGAGGTTTTCCCTTTTAACTCTTCTGCCTTCATTGATCTTACTCCTTAAATCCTTTTTGCCTACGCACCGACACGAACAATAAATTTTGTTTTGATCGGTAATTTTGCTGCGGCTAAAGACAGAGCCTGCCGCGCAATCACTTCACTGACACCGTCCAGCTCAAACAGAATCCTGCCGGGCTCTACACGGGCTGCCCAATATTCAACCGAGCCTTTCCCCTTACCCTGACGAACCTCAAGCGGTTTTTTAGAAACAGGCACATCAGGAAAAATGCGGATAAACACTTTACCCTGTCTTTTCATATGGCGTGTTAATGCCCGCCGTGCTGCTTCAATCTGACGCGCCGTAATCCGTTCCGGTTGCAAAGCTTTCAAGCCATATGTTCCGAAATCAAGATTAGAGCCACCTTTCGCCAAACCGCGAATACGACCTTTATGCTGCTTTCTGTACTTTGTCTTTTTCGGCTGTAACATTGTTTTTCTCTCTTAACTTGTAACTTTTATCACGTTCTAGTTCCGCGGCATTCCGCCCTGACCATCCGACATACGCTTGTCACGTGCCATCGGATCATGCTCCAGAACCTCGCCTTTATAAATCCAGACCTTCACACCAATAATACCGTATGTGGTCAGACCTTCAGCAACACCATAATCCAGATCGGCGCGCAATGTATGCAGTGGCACACGACCTTCGCGATACCATTCAGTCCGCGCAATATCCGTTCCGCCCAGACGGCCAGAAACGGCAATCCTGATTCCTTCTGCGCCCAAACGAAGTGTTGATTGCACAGCCCGCTTCATCGCCCGGCGGAATGATACACGACGCTCAAGCTGTAAAGCCACACCTTCAGCGACCAGTTGCGCATCCATCTCCGGCTTGCGGATCTCGATAATATTCAAAGAAACATCGCCCCCCGCTTTTTCGGACAATGTCCGGCGTAATTTCTCAATATCCGCGCCTTTTTTTCCAATAATCACACCAGGCCGTGCTGTATAAACCGTCACTGTTGTATTTTGCGCTGCGCGCTCAATAATAACCTTGCTGATTCCGGCAGCCTTCATGCTGTCTTTCACATATTCACGTAACTTCAAATCCTGCACCAGCTTATCCGCATAATGCCGATCAGAAAACCAGCGGGAATCCCATGTCCGGTTAATACCTACGCGAAATCCTATCGGGTTGACCTTATGTCCCATATTTTATTAGCTCCTGTTATCAAACTTCTTATTTTGGAAGTACTGTAATTCCAGTCCTCTTATATGCCTCATAGATACTCTTTGCAATTTCTTCAGGTGTTTCTTTATATGTAACTTGTTTAGCCTCACTGCCTTGCCAAATCATTAGCGCACAACCTAAGCTATCACCTTTTCCACGGGCTCCTAAAGTAAATATATCAACCAACTCCCTCTGATTGGTCTCCTTATTTGTCAGTACAATTGGTAAGGACATTCTGTTTTCCATATCAAACTTCCTCTTGTTCTCTGACCACAACCGTCAGACGGCTGAAAAATTTCTGGATACCGGAGGCACGGCCTCTGGCACGTGCCCGAAAGCGTTTCATGACAATGCTTTTGCCAACATGCGCTTCAGTAACAATCAAACGATCCACATCAAGACCATGATTATTTTCTGCATTTGCTACAGCGGCCTGTAGAGCCTTCTTTACATCCTGCGCAATCCGTTTTTCACAGAATTCAAGATCAATCAACGCTTTACCGGCATTTTTGCCACGAATCATCTGCGCCACAAGATTGAGTTTATAAGGACTTGTGCGAATATTTTTCACCATCGCCCTTGCTTCATTCTCTTTTACCCGTCTCGGGTTTGCTGCCTGTCCCATGTTTAAGCCCTCGCTGCTTTCTTGTCTGCGCCATGCCCGTTATAAACACGGGTCGGGGAAAACTCGCCAAGCTTGTGTCCAATCATCTGGTCGGTTACAAGCACCGGAATAAATTTTTTGCCGTTATACACACCAAAGGTCAAACCAACAAACTGCGGCAGGATTGTACTCCGGCGTGACCATGTTTTGATAACCTCGTTTCTTCCACCCGCACGAACTTTTTCTACCTTCTGAAGAAGACTTCTTTCGACGAACGGACCTTTCCAAACACTGCGTGTCATATCATTCTTTCCTTATTTTTTCTTCCGGCTACGGATAATATATTGATCCGTCTTCTTATTTGTACGTGTTTTGTAACCTTTTGTCGGACGACCCCACGGTGTAACCGGATGACGACCTCCAGAAGTCCGGCCTTCACCGCCACCATGCGGGTGATCGACAGGGTTCATGGCCACACCACGTACCGTTGGACGAATACCCAGCCAGCGACTCCGGCCCGCTTTACCTTTATTCGTGTTCATATTGTCCGGATTTGAAACAGCACCAACAGTTGCCATACAATCCTGCCGGACAATACGCAGCTCCCCCGAAGGCAGTTTAACCTGAGCGTACCCCTGATCCCGGCCAACAAGCTGGGCATATGTTCCGGCACTCCGGCACATTTGCGCCCCTTTACCAGGCTTCATTTCAATATTGTGAATAATTGTACCAACCGGCATATTCTTCATCCGCATGGCATTACCCGGCTTTACGTCTGTCTTATCACCGGAAATAACTTTATCTCCAGCTTTCAAACGTTGCGGTGCAACAATATAGCGCATTTCGCCATCTTCATATTTTATCAAAGCAATAAAAGCAGTCCGGTTCGGATCATACTCGACACGTTCGACCGTACCCTCTACATCCATTTTGTCCCGTTTCCAGTCAATAAAACGGTAACGCTGTTTATGACCACCACCCTGATGGCGTGTTGTAATACGCCCCATATTATTGCGTCCGCCCTTTTTCCTTTTCCCTTCGGTCAAGGTTTTTTCCGGCCCGCCCTTCCATAGCTCGCTGCGGTCAATAACGACCAGCTGGCGCGTGCCTGGAGTTCTCGGTTTAAATTTTTTCAGTGCCATTTTCTCTCGTTCCTTATTCCTTCAAAAACCGTTATGCTGCGATACAGGAGCCAAATCGGCCTTTTTTTTCAAATAATCACAGGCCTTGCCAATATCAAGATCCTCTTGCGCTATTGCATAACCTACCGCAAACATGAAACAGGGTACGTTTATGATTTTAATATCCCTCTTCTTACCTGCGCTATTTGTAAACGTTAACGTCTTTCCTTGCAATGCGTTAAACGTCTCCGTCAAGATCTTGGCCGTTTCCTTATCAAATTCCTTTTCGCCAATCATAGCTTAAAGTCCCGCCCCAACATCAATTGTCTGGCCTTCTTCCAAAGTCACAACTGCCTTTTTAACATTGCTGCGGCGTCCCGTAATGCCTTTAAAACGCTTGGTTTTTCCCTTGGTAACCAAGGTATTCACGCCTTTGACCTTCACTTCGAACAATGTCTCAACAGCCAGTTTTATCTGCGGCTTCGTTGCTGTGGGCGGCACACGAAATGTCACCTGCCCATGCTGCGAACCAAGTGTCGATTTTTCAGTCACAAGCGGCTGGCTGATAATGTCATACATCCATTCTTGCGCTTCTGCTTTTTTTGTTTTTGCCATTGTTTTAATCCTTCAATCTTTCCGTCAGATCACTGACAGCATCTTTTGTCAGAATCAACATATCGCGACGCAGTATATCATAAACATTTGCGCCAACGCTCGATAATACGTCAACTTTTGGAATATTTGCTGTCGCACGCACAAAATTTACATCAATCTCGTTACCACCAACAATCAGGGCAGAACCAAAACCAAAATTCCCCAAGGCAAGCGCCATCGGTTTCGTTTTATGATCTTTTGCCTTGGCCTCATCCAGAATAACAAGCTTACCCTCTGCAGCCTTACTGGAAAGAACCATTCTCATGGCCAGCGCCCTGATTTTCTTCGGCAAACTCGTAGAGTGATCACAAACAACAGGCCCGAAAGAAACACCACCACCAACATCCTGCGGTCTTTTGAGATCACCGGCACGTGCCCTGCCCGTACCTTTTTGCTTCCAGGGTTTCTTCCCGGTGCCGCTCACCTCAGCCCGTGTTTTCACTTTATGATTTCCAGAGCGACGTTTGTTCAATTGGTACTGAACCATACGATGAATGACATCATCTTTCACTTCAACGCCAAACACCGAGTCATCCAGTGTCATTTCACCGGCTGCCTTGTTCTCTATATTTTTAACCGCGACTTTCATTGTTCTTAGTCCTTTTTCTCTTCTTCGGCCTTATCATTTTTTTCTGGCTCTGCTGCAACGGCTTCAACATCTTTGACATCGTCTTCCGTAACAACAGGAGCAACATCTTCTTTTCCGCCTCTCAAACCAGCAGGAAAAGGAACGCCTTCCGGTAAAGATTTTTTAATCGAGTCGGCAATCAAAACCCATCCGCTAATGGTTCCGGGAACTGCACCCTTAATTAAAACCAGATTTTCTTCCAAATCCACAGCAACAACCTGCAAATTCTGCGTTGTAACCGTTTCATTTCCCATTTGGCCAGCCATCTTTTTGCCTTTAAATACCTTACCGGGATCCTGACACTGCCCCGTCGAACCGTGCGCACGGTGAGACACAGACACACCATGACTGGCACGCATCCCGCCAAAATTATGACGCTTCATGCCGCCTGCAAAGCCCTTGCCCTTGGACGTTCCTGTGACATCGACATATTGCCCTGCCACAAAATGGTTGGCGCCTATTTCATCCCCGGCTTTTAACAGGTTTTCCGGATCAACACGAAACTCGGCCATTTTTTTCTTTGGCTCAACTTTTGCTTTGGCAAAATGACCGCGCTGCGCTTTACTTGTCCGCTTAACTTTCGCCACGCCCGCACCAAGCTGTACGGCTGTATAACCCTGTTTGTCCTGTTCGCAAACCGCGACAACCTGACAATTATCCAGCTTCAGGATTGTGACAGGAACATGCTTCCCATCTTCATCAAAAAAGCGGGTCATACCTTCTTTTCTTGCAATAACGCCCGTTCTCATTGTCCAGTTTCCTTCTTAAGCGGCAGCCGCCTGCTCCATAATTTTAATTTCAACATCAATGCCTGCTGGCAAATCAAGTTTCATCAGCGCATCAATTGTTTGCGGTGTTGGTTCAACAACATCCAGCAACCGTTTATGAGTCCGCATTTCAAAATGCTCCATCGACCCCTTATCAATATGAGGCGACCGCAACACTGTAAAGCGCTCGATCCGTGTCGGCAACGGAACCGGCCCCCGTACAGACGCTCCTGTGCGTTTTGCCGTATTCACAATCTCGGCTGTCGATTGATCCAGAACCCTGTGATCAAACGCTTTAAGCCGAATTCTTATACTTTGCGTATCCATTCTCTTACCTTTTTAGCCCTTCAATCTTGTCAACCATATACTGCCTTACTGAAGAAGAACCCGGTGCTGACGTTCCTTCCGCATAGCGCCTGACGATTGCTGCAGTAAGCTCAAGAGCAACTGCAGCCTGTTCCGCGTCAATACCTGCATCCAAAGCTTCTTTAACAGCTTTTTGAAAATTTTCCTTTGTCATATCGCTCATAGTTTATCTTTCCTACTCGATAATTTTTGCAACAACACCGGCGCCGACTGTTCTGCCGCCTTCACGGATGGCAAAGCGCAGACCTTCACTCATGGCGATGGGGTTGATCAGTTTTACGATCATTTTAATGTTATCGCCCG
>Ga0210044_10001432_pt1 | contig 36260 bp, 30 predicted proteins | sample CryGey13umfilter_2_FD_183959 | JGI IMG/M metagenome (GOLD analysis project Ga0210044, IMG submission 183959) | Groundwater microbial communities from aquifer in Utah, USA - Crystal Geyser 4/9/14 3 um filter (SPAdes) (version 2) | ecosystem: Environmental > Aquatic > Deep subsurface >...
CTCATTAACAATACGGACATTCGCCAGCTTCTTGTCGGTGAACTCAGAAAACGCATTGCTACTATTCCCCAGGACCCCTTTCTCTTCACCGGCACCATTTCGGACAATATATCTCTCCATCGGCTCTCCATCTCGGACAGCGACATTAAAAAAGCCGCTGAAAAATCCCGCGCCCATCAGTTTATCGAAAATCTGCCCCATGACTACTTCGAAGAGGTACTTGAATCCGGCAAGCGTCTATCAGCCGGGCAGCGCCAACTCCTTGCCTTTACCCGGGCTCTGGTCAGCGATCCGGAACTGGTCATACTGGATGAGGCCACGGCTAATATTGACTCAGAAACAGAAAACTTGATAGAACACTCTGTGGAAGAAATCACACGGAATCGAACTGCCATTATCATTGCTCATCGACTCTCCACCATCCGGAAAGTGGATCGGATTTTTGTCTTCCACAAGGGCAAACTTGTTGAATCCGGCACCCACACAGAACTCCTGCAAAAAAATGGTCTATACAAAAAATTTCTACCCGAAGGGCCTGCGGTAGAGCCGCAGCGTGACAAGTGAAAGCGCAAGTGCAAGTACGCGAGGGAATGGCCTTACTCTGGTCCTGGTCCAGCACTCACACTCACACTTTCACTGTCTTGCCCTCCGTGTAAGACGGGGCTTTACAAATTTTAGAATGAATGAGAAAATATAAGAAATGAAATGAGCGGCAGGAGTGAAATATGAGTTCGCAGGGGGATGAGAAAAAGCCGGCACGACGCCTGAAAATGCAGGTTCGCTTCAGCAAGGCGAGCGCGTTTCAACCGGGTTTGATTACCGATATTTCCACAACTGGTCTGACGATGCTTTGCAGGGAAAAACCGAGTGATCGAACCATTACCCTGTCACTGGCTTACCAGTCTCTTGCCACCGACATCGTATGTGAAGCACTGCGTCAGGAAACCGTGGAGATGCACGGTCACACGCTGAATCATCTGCAACTGAAGATTGTGGCGGCTCCCCTTTCCTACCTGGATATCGTAGATGCAATTGAGGCGCAACAGTCCCGGAACGACAGCGGCGTGTCGACTGACACCCCCGCCTTTGAAGTTGAAGAGGATATTCAGGAACTCCTTCCCAAAGATCTGGAAGATCTGGAAGATATCTAAGAGTTAGCAGAAGCAGAATAAGTAAAGAAACCGCCCCACCGGCGAGTCGCGTCGAATGTCAAAAGATGAGTGTTAAATGACAGGACGCCCAGAGCATAACTTCCCTGTCTTTTCTTCACTCTTCACCCATCACGGATGTTCTACGGTGTCATTACATACTGGCCGTTCAACGAAAAGACATATTCGTTCCAGACCTTTTGATATTCCTCATCACTTTGCTCCGGTCTAAGCAACATGATTTGCTTGCAGAACTCCCGCTGCGCATCATTCGTCACGTGGATGTCATAAATCTCAAGGCCGAAAGACGCGAAATCCCGCACCATGAAGTCAAATATCTGGTTTACGATGGCCCGGTTCATTCCCGCCAGTCGGCACTGCTCAAGAATGAGCTGGCCGTACACAACAATAGAAAACATTTCTCCCACCGGCAGAGAAAAGGACGGGTCCGCGCCCTGCGCCTTGTCCGGCGCGGCCTTCATCAGCATCTCTCTGAAAACTTTCACCTGTTCCATAAATCTCCCCACGTTGGGAAGATCCTTGAACTCCCTAAAAACGGGATAGTAGTTATGAAACTGGACCTTTCCAAGACCTCGGGCCGGTCCCTGGCGGAATAGGTAATTGTCGTCTCTGTCATCCAGTACAGGTTCAACATCCGGATATTCTTTCGAATTGAAGAAGTAGTTTTCGATGAATTTACGGATCAACTGCACGTTAACATGTACGGTTCCCTCCAGCTTGGACGGACCCCAGATGTCGGATGCACCCATTGAAAAGTATGTGTCTTTCTCAAAACCCTTGGCCGCAACAATATTCCACAAGAGAGCAATTACCTGTTCCGCCTGGGTTGTGACTTTCATTTTGCTGGTGGGATTGAAAAGGAGATACCGGCGATCCTCCGATGACGCGAGGCGAAAGTAGTCGGTTGCCCTGCGCTGATACAGTTTCATGGCAATCAGACGAAGCCACGCGTCCACAAAGCCTTTCTGCACATGGGGCATGTCCGTGACGTGCATCCCATAGAGCACACGGTTGGCGGCGTGGGTAATGGCCTCATAAAAACAGTGTTCCGCCACACCAATGGAAGCAGGACCAATGTTGAATTTTCCAACGTTGACAGTATTCAATGCGGCATCCCAGGCGGCCTGGCCTCGAATCAGGATATCCTCATCCGTAATCGGGTAGTCATGGAGAGCAAAATTGGCCACATATTCCTGGTGGCTTACCACGTTCTTTTTCAATTCATATTGTTTATGCTCAAAATTGGTCACAAAGAACACATAGTCGCCGCTTCCATCATCAACTTTTCCAAAGGTAGATACCATGGCGGCTTCGTTACCGTTTCCAATGTAATACTTCTCGCCGTTCGCCAGATAATTGCCCTCATCCACGGGAGTCAATTTGGTTTCGGTTGAATAAATGTCCGCCCCGTGCTCTTTTTCGGATAAACCGTAAGCAAAAATGGCCCCTTCTTTCAGCAGCCGGGCCGCCTTCTGCTTAGCTATCTCGTTGTCGCTCATCCAGATGGGACCCAGTCCCAGAATGGTCACTTGAAAACAGTACCAGTATCCGATTCCGTAGAATGCAAGTAATTCACTGTATTCACTATTTCTCGCCGTATCCCAACGGCAATCCGGATCGCCTCCGGCATATTCCTTCGGGGTCAGTAATTTCGCAAAAATCTGTTCTTTCTTCAGAAAATCAAGGAATTCCCGATACCAAACCCGCTGATTAAAATCCTCAGTCAAGCGTGTTTTGCCCATGTCTTCAAAAAAGGCAATGGTCTTGTCCATGACTGACCGGGAACCGACATCCGCCATCAGTGACTTGTATTTCCCTGGCTGCAACAGAAAATTCTCACCCATGTTTCTTCCTCCCACGGACTTCATCCGCAAAATCCGGTTCATTTATTCATATGGAAGAATAGCATATCATGCCAATGTTATTCCGAATGAATCGCGACTCATATTCTCAATTATCTGAAGATACGCATAAAAAAACCCGCCGGGTGGCGGGCTTTGGCAATTTTCGACTGATAACCTGTCAGGAAAGATTGGCCTGGGCCGCCGCAAGGATCGCGACTGGCACCCGGTAGGGAGAGCAACTGACATAATTTAATCCCACCTCATGGCAGAAATGGACAGATGCCGGGTCACCACCGTGTTCTCCACAGATTCCCAATTTGAGATCCGGTTTAACGCTCCGGCCCTTTTCACAGGCAATTCTTACAAGTTCTCCGACACCGGCCACGTCGATGCTCTGGAAGGGATCATAAGGGAATATTTTCTTGGTTAGATAGTCTCCAATAAAGGTTCCAGCATCATCCCGGGAAAATCCAAGCCCCATTTGTGTCAGGTCGTTGGTACCAAATGAGAAGAATTCGGCAATTTCCGCTATCTCATTGGCCGTAATGGCTGCCCGGGGGACTTCGATCATGGTCCCCATCAGGTAATCCACCCGGGTGCCTTTCTCCGCAAACACGGCCTCAATTTCCTTCAATAGTATCTCGTTTAGAAAAGCCAGCTCAGACTTGAACCCGACCAGTGGAATCATCACTTCCGGTACAGGGTTCACACCCTTTTTCTTGCAGTTTACAGCTGCTTCGAAGATGGCCCGAACCTGCATTTTATAGATTTCAGGATAAGTGATGCCGAGACGGCACCCGCGGTGCCCCAGCATGGGGTTCATTTCCATCAGGGATTCAATCCGCTGCTGCAACCCATCCAGGGGTACGCCTAACTGTGTTGCCAGTTCCGCCTGCGCTTCTTCTTCCTTTGGCAAGAATTCATGGAGAGGGGGATCCAGCAGACGGATGGTAACCGGCAGGTTGTTCATGGCCGTGAAAATGCCTTCGAAATCTCCCCTCTGCATAGGCAGAATTTTCGCCAGCGCTTTTTCCCGTTCAGCCGTGGTTTCCGCCACAATCATTTCACGAACCGCCAGGATCCGATCTTCGTCAAAGAACATGTGCTCGGTTCGGCAGAGCCCAATGCCCTTCGCTCCCAGACTGCGGGCTATTTCTGCGTCGTGGGGAGTGTCCGCGTTGGTACGAACACCGAGGCGTTTTGCCTTTTCCGCCCAGCTCATCAGCTTGTAGAAATTGCGATACACAATGGATTCTGAGGCTTCACCCTTTCCTTCCACGAGAATCTGAATAACTTCCGACTCCATGGTTTCGACGATTCCCTCCAGCACTTCTCCGGTTGTTCCGTCGATGGAAATATTATCTCCCTCATTCAGGGTTCGACCACCGGCTGTGATCGTATTCTTGTCATAATCGATGTCCAGATCGCCGCAGCCGACGACACATGGTTTTCCCATGCCCCTGGCAACAACCGCCGCGTGGGAGGTCATTCCGCCACGGGCTGTCAGGATTCCCTGCGCCACATCCATTCCAGCCAGGTCTTCCGGGGAAGTTTCAAATCGAACCAGGACCACTTTCCCGGATGCCGACATCTCTATCGCCTTTTCCGCTGATAGAGCAATCCTTCCGCTGGCCGCGCCCGGCCCCGCGTTGAGGCCTTTGGCCATTAACCTTCCTGCTGAAAGGGCCTTATTTTTGTTTTCCATATTGAAAACAGGTGCCAGGAGCTGGGTGATGGCGTTGGGGTCCACACGATGCAGGCCCTCTGATTCTGTCAACAACCCTTCTTCCACGAGATCTACCGCAATTCGGATACTGGCAAAGCCCGTCCGTTTCCCATTACGGGTCTGGAGTAGATAGAGTCTGCCTCTTTCGATGGTAAATTCCAGGTCCTGCATATCCCGGTAGTGGGCTTCCAGTTTTTTGTATATATCTACCAGTTCTCCGTAGATTTCAGGCATTTCTTCTTCCAGCGACCTGAGTCCGGAATCCCCGGCCTGTTCCTTTGAAATGGGATGGGGCGTTCGGATACCTGCAACGACATCTTCCCCCTGGGCATTAACCAGGAATTCGCCAAAGAAACGTTTTTCGCCGCTGCCCGGATCCCGGGTAAAAGCGACGCCGGTTGCGCAATCGTTCCCCATATTTCCGAAAACCATAGACTGAACGTTCACCGCAGTACCCCAATCGTCCGGAATGTGATTGATTCTGCGATAGGTAAACGCACGATCATTGTTCCATGAACCGAACACAGCACCAACGGCTTTCCAGAGCTGCTTTATCGGCTCCTGAGGGAATGCTTCCCCTGTTTTATCCTGGAAAACTGCTTTGAACTGACTCACAAGTTCCTTCAGATCGGACGCGCTCAGTTCTGTGTCCTCTTTTACGCCACGGGCTTTTTTCATGCCGGTTAACCTGGACTCGAAATGTTCGGAATCCATTCCCATAACAACATTTCCAAACATCTGAATGAAACGCCGGTAAGAATCATAGGCAAACCGCTCATTGCCGGAGGCCGCCGCAAGTCCCAGAACCGACTGGTCATTGAGTCCCAGGTTCAGAACTGTGTCCATCATCCCCGGCATGGAAACACGGGCACCGGAACGGACCGAGACCAGCAGTGGATTCTTTGTGTCATCAAAGCTCTTTCCCAACTCTTTTTCCAGACGGGCCAGATTCTTCCGAACCTCTTCTTCCAGGCCCTGCGGATAATTCCCGTCATTCCGATAATAATGAACGCAGGCCTCGGTCGAAAGGGAGAATCCCGGCGGAACTGGCACGCCAAGATTGCACATTTCAGCGAGATTGGCGCCCTTTCCGCCCAGCAGGTTCTTCATCCCCGCATTTCCTTCCGCTCCCTGCTTTGAAAAATAATATACGTACTTATTCATTCCCTATCCTCCTGAACACTCGTAATATAACGGGATAAAGCCATCGTCAATTGCGACTTGGCCGCTTCCCCGAGAGGAAGCTCAATTACAACATTTTCATGTACTTCTCGCAACGTAATCATCAGCATCGTAGACTTCCCCACTGTTCGTTCCACTCGTTCAGTATGGAAGTAAGGCACATGGTGGGAATTCTTGTTCCCTACCATGCTGATACCCTGATCCGTCACAATCACCGCTCCGTTGAACCGCTTGATCTGGCGCTCGTTCCGAAAAACCCGAATACTGGGAAGCTTCCTGAGCCATTTTGACTGAATCCCGATCAACAATAATGGTTCTTCCTTTGCGAACATGTCCCGCACCTTGGACACGTTCATGTGCCCCGCCAACTCTCCGCTGTTCAGCATCCGCTTCAGCTCATCTGCCGGATTCGGGCCCACCTGCTTGGTTAACGCATACCCGCACGCACCGCACTGCCTGCGAGCAGGAGGGTTGTGCGCCCCACAGAAAGGACATTCTACCATTAAAATCTTTCCACAGAAAGAGCACAGGGTAGAACCCGGTTTATTCAAAACCCCACAGTGGATGCACTGAATAGCGCTGGGAGTTATCTGTTTGTCTATCAAAAAATTACAGTTTGGACAATAGATCAGTCCATCATCAATCAATGATTCACAGAAAGGACATTTCTGTTTCCTGGCTTCACTGGCATCCAGCCGATCATCGTTCAGGTAGTTGAAATAATGATAGCTCTCCCCACCTTTGTTCATGTCACCGCAGGCCTCCGATACCTCGGCAAAGTCGACTTTTTTCGAGTACATCGAATGGCCGATTACCAGCGTCAGGTCCGAAATAGACAAAATTACCCGGGGACAGCCTTCAGAGAAATTGTAAATGCCCTTCAGTGCTGTCTCACTGAAAATCTTTGAGCTGTCTCCTCCAGAAAGTTGAATCCGGTGGGAAATAAGCCTTTTTGTGTCCGGAAAATCCAGATTTCGCAGAAAAAACCGTACCGGAAGACGTTGCCAGAATTCCGGCATGTTCCGAATAGCCGGTTCCAGAGGTTTTTGGCCGGACAAGATGAAACTCAGAAGAAAAGAGCCGTTGTAAACCAGGTTCATCAAGATTCGAAGCTCCTGCAGCATTTCCGGGTTATGCGCGAGCATCTGGCCTTCATCAATGACTACAATACACTTGACGTCATTCTGGTTCAATTCCGTCAGTTTGGCCCTCATATTGTTGAGAATACTGATTTTATCTGCTGTATCAAATTCGTCGACCCCAAACTGGCGGGCAATCTCTCCCAACATCTCGTTCACCGACAGAGTAGGATGATCCAGAAAGGCAATTCGAACATCAGTACCCACATCCTCTTCTATGGTTTGCATGAATTTGTTAAGAAGTGTTGTCTTTCCATCTCCCGCATTTTCGGAAATGAGCAATGCCCCACCCTTGCCGGAAACAACGGCAAATTTCAACCGCACCAGGCATTCCTGATGCTGCTTGCTCATGTAAATCATGGATGGATCCGGTGCAAGAGCGAAGGGATATTTTTTCAACCCCCAGTATCGAAGATAGGCCGGAAGTTTCTTGACCTTTGTCTCCACCGATCCCGACTCTTCCAATTGTTCTTCTTTCTTGCTATGCAGTTCTTCCAAATTCTTCTCCTCGGACATCACTTTTCATTATACCGCAGAATCAGACTGTTTCGCGGATTGAAGCTATTCGACAGGTCCCGGGTTCATTCCAAATTCATCACAAAGTTTGTGAAAATGGTACCGGAACGAGCGAAATGTCATACCAAGCAGGGATGCAGCTTCTCCCATTCTTCCCTCGCATTTCTCCATTGCCTTAACCATGTAGAGGTAGCGGACATGACGCAATTCCTTTTCCACATCCATTCCTTTGTCCGAAAGCGACACTTCGGACAATGAACCGGGGCCCTGATTGATCTCATCCGGCAATTGCTCCGGCAGAACTATCTCACCGGGTGAAAAGGCCAGTACACGCTCAATGACATTTTCAAGCTCCCGGATATTCCCGGGCCAATTGTAGCTTTCCAAACGTCCCAGTGCCTCCGGACTTAATTTGGGGGGCTTTATTTCCAGTCTATTGCTGATTCTCTTGATAAAATATTCCGTCAGCAATGCGATATCTTCCTGTCTGTCCCTCAACGATGGCAAATGCAGCTGGAATACATTAATTCTAAAATACAGATCCTGACGAAATTGCTTAGCCTTTATTAATTCTTCAAGGTTTCGGTTGGTGGCCGCAACAATTCGAACGTCCACATGGATGTCCCGTTCACCGCCAACTCGGCGAATCACGAATTCCTGCAAAACCCTCAGCAGTTTCGATTGCATACTAAACGGCATCTCACCGATTTCATCCAGAAACAGCGTGCCTCCGTCGGATAGCTCAAAGAGCCCCTTACGCGAGGAAACCGCCCCGGTGTAGGCACCTTTGACAACCCCAAACAATTCAGCTTCCAGCAGTGATTCCGGCAGCGCCGCACAGTTAACGGACAAAAAGCGTGCCTCTTTTCGTTTGCTGTTTCGATGAACAGCTTTGGCCACCAGTTCTTTACCTGTTCCACTTTCACCTGTAATCAGAACTGCAAGATCGGTGGGAGCAGCTTGCTGAACCATGTGCAAGAGGTTGCTCATTTCGTGGCTCTTGCCGATAATCCCACCCTTATCCACGTCTTCCATCAACTGCCGTTTCAATGTCTTCACGTCTTCCCGCATGGAGCGATGGGACAACACTCTTTTCACTACAATTCTCAGTTCTTCAATATCGAACGGTTTCATCAGGTAATCTGCAGCACCCAGTTTTAATGCCTGGATTGCGGAAGCGGCGGACGCAAAAGCTGTTATGATGATAAAGTCAGATTGACATCCACGATTCCTTGCCTCCTGGAACAAATCCAGCCCGGACAATCCCGGCAGTTTGAGATCTGTAATCACAAGATCAAAATCATCTTTCTCCATGATTTCCAGGGCCTGTTCCGCCGTTTCAGCCTGCTGTATTTCCTCCACCTGTGAATCCAGGGCCTGTGACATGATCAAGAGCAGGCTCTTTTCGTCATCAACCAGCAACAGTCGGCTTATATTCATGGAGAGATCTCCTCTGCAAGTCTGTCACAACGGGGAATTGCAATTGAAAAAACAGCACCTTCCCCAAAGGTGCCACCGACTTCAATCCTGCCTCCCATTTCCTCCACAATGCTCTTGGAAATGGACAGACCCAGACCGAACCCTTTGGCAAATGTTGAGAAATAGGGTTGAAAAATTCTCTCACGAATTTTGTCCGGAATCCCTTTCCCATTGTCTGAAATTCGGATTGTAATTTCAGGAATTCCCATCTCAATGTCTACGCTGATCCGTTTCGAGTCCTGATACTGCACCGCCTTCTCGGCATTCTTCAGGATGTTCCAGATGACGCGCTTGAATTTGCCCCGCTCACATTTAACCCACGCCTCACCTGTATACGCATCGGGGGAAACAGATAACTCAATTCCCTCTTTGCAACCTTTCTCGAACAAATTGGTTACTTCGGCGACCAGTCGACAGACGTTGGCGGGTTCTGCCATTGGGCCATTCTCCCTGGTAAAGCTGAGAAAATCCTGGATTGTGTTCCCCAACCTGGCCAATTCCTGTCGAATAATCTCGTACAATTCGTCAGCCTGTTTCGATGTGTCCTGTTCTCTAAGGAGTTGTACGGCACCCTGAATCGACGCAAGTGGATTGCGGATTTCATGTGCAATTCCAGCCGCCATTTCACCCAGGGACATGAGACTGTTCTTGAACAACACGCTCTTTTCCATCGCTCGCCACTCAGTCAAATCCCGGAACAGGATCAAGAGGCCAGTAAATTTCCCGCTGCTATACATCTTCGTCATGTTCAGACCAATGATGGTTCCGTTTTCAAATTCGTGCTCCCCCCGTTGCATTCGACCATCATCCGATTCCAGGAGAATCTTGGATACCGGAAGAAAATCGTTAACATCATTATTCATAAGCTTTACTTCATCAAATAGCTGATTCATACGAAGAAATTCACGGGCAACATTGTTCATAAACGTCACCTGGAAATTGGCATTTGTGGTCAGCATTGCACTGGGGACAGAATCTACAATCTGGTTTTTCAGAATGGTAATTTCCCTCAACCGTTTCTCTTTCAACTCCACCTGTCCGGTCAGTCGGCGGATGCGAACCGATAAAACTCCAATAATCAGTGAAACCAGAAAAATCGCAGCGAAATTAACACCGATCGTGTAGGGAACCTGAGTCTCCGACATCGCATGGGCACCCATCAACGGGATGACAGCAAGATACTCTAAGATCAGAAGAAGTGAGAAAAGCGCGATTGCAATCGCTGCCAGCAGATGAAGACTCTCCCGCTTCAGGTAAAATCCTCCGAATATGACCAGGACCAGATAGAGGAACTGGAACTGGCTGTCCTGACTCCCCGTAAGATAAACCACCCAGGTAATGAATGCAGCATCTGTCATAAGAAGTATCAGATAGTATCGCCGAATTCCGGAAATAAAGCAGAGAACCATTATCGAAATGTAGAACAGAAAAAAAACCACAATCATTGAAAAATTCGCCAGTTCCGGCTCAAAGACCTTTAAGAGTGAAATGATAACCAGAATCAACAGGGCTGTCAAAGACCGAGACAGAAAAAAACGCAATCCCGAAACTTCATCGCCCAAAGGCAGCCTATTCTTCTCTGTGCCAGACATTGCTCAATTACCTGTTTTCCCATTCCCTTTCAGGCGGGAATATCCAACTTGCAAGAAAATCTACTTCACCAGAGTAATGATCTTGAATATGGGCAGATACATGGATACCACGATTCCGCCAACCAGACCTCCCAGAAACATGATCATAACCGGTTCCATAAGGGACATCAGGCTCGCCACCGCAGTATCAACCTCGTCCTCATAGAAATCCGCAATTTTGGACAGCATAGTATCCAGGGCGCCGGTGGCCTCCCCGACAGTGACCATCTGCGTAACCATCGGTGGAAATGCCCCCGAGTCCTTCAGGGGGTCTGATATTGTCTTTCCCTCCTCAACAGACTTTCGTGTAGAGAGAACAGCGTCCTCAATAATGGCATTGCCCGAAGTCTTTGCAGTAATGTACAGGCCTTCCAGGATAGGAACACCGGAGGACACCAGTGTGGAAAGGGTTCGGCTGAACCGGGCCACCGCAATCTTTCGCAAGATAGTGCCAAGGATCGGCGCCTTCAACAGCAGTCCATCAATCATGTGCCGCCCGCCGTTTGTTTTATAATATTGACGGACACCTATTACCGCCACCACAATGAAAACGATCAAAAGCCAACCGAATGAGACCATGAAATTAGATAACGCCACGACAATTCGGGTTGGGAGAGGCAATTCCGCACCCATGCTCCTGAACATGCCGGCAAAGGCTGGAATAACTTTCCAGAGAATAATCGCCACAATCAGAATGGCAAACGTGAAAACCGTGGTGGGATACACCATGGCAGATTTGAAAGCTGCTTTCAGTTTGTAAGCCTTTTCAATGTAGATTGAGAGCCGTTGCATGATGATATCCAGAATACCACCGGCTTCGCCTGCCGCAATCATGTTGACATAAAGGTTGTCAAATGCTTTCGGGTGCTTTTCCATAGAATCTGCCAATGTCATGCCGGTTTCCACATCCCCCCGGATTTCAAAAAGCGTCTTCTGGAAGAAATTGTTTTCCTGCTGAGAGGCCAGCGCTTCCAGACACTGGACGAGGGGAAGCCCTGCGTCAATCATCACAGAAAATTGTTTGGTAAAAATGGCCAGGTCCTTCACTGAGACGCTGCCACCAAAGGAAAGTTTGGAAAGCCCGGTAGCTTCCTTTTCCTTGATCGCAGTGACCACAATGTTCTGCTTTCTCAGAAGGGCAATGGCTTCTTCACGATGCATCGCCTTGATCTCTCCAGTTCGGGCTTCACCGGATCGCGTTCTCCCCGTATATTCAAAAATCATACATCCCTCCTGACCTATGTATATTTAATCTTTGGATTTCGATTCGGTCGCTCTGGCGCCGGTTTCATGTCCACAGCCCCTACCCCTCGATTCATCATGTCAAGCAATTCTTCCTTGCTGGAAGATCGGGCAACTGCAACTTCCCTCGTGATTTCCCCCTGAAAGTACAGGCTCGCCAACGATTGGTTGAACGTCAACATGCCATGCGTCAGCTGGCCAGTCTGCATCGTCGCGTAAATCTGGTGAATCTTGTCTTCCCGAATCAAGTTTCGGACAGCAGCGTTTGGAATCAGGATTTCCATTGCCAGACACCTGCCCTTACCATTTGCTGTTGGCAGCAAAGACTGGCAGAGTACAGCTTCCAGAACAAAAGAAAGCTGAGTTCGAATCTGCGTTTGCTGATGCGCGGGGAAAATGTCGATTACTCGGTTGATGGTCTGCACCGCTGAATTGGTGTGCAGCGTCGCGAAAGTTAAATGGCCGGTTTCGGCTATGGTCAGAGCTGTTTCCACTGTTTCAAGATCCCGCATCTCTCCTACCAGCACCACGTCAGGGTCCTGCCTCAGGGCCGCACGCAGCGCCCGGCTGAAGGATTTTGTGTCCGTATGAACCTCCCGCTGGTTTATGATACATTTCTTGTGGGAATGCAGATATTCCACCGGGTCTTCAATGGTGATAATATGTTCACTTCTGTCTGAATTCACTTTGTCAATCATGGATGCCAGGGTGGTCGACTTTCCGCTGCCTGTGGGTCCCGTTACGAGAATCAGGCCTCTTGGTAAATCACAAAGATGCGAAATGATTCTTGGAACGCCAAGTTCATCGAAGCTCCGGATTTCGTATGGAATCAGCCTGAATGCACCGGCGACGGCACCCCTCTGGTAAAAGACATTTGCACGGAAGCGGGCCAGGTTCTTAATTCCGAAAGAGAAATCAAGTTCCAGCTGTTCCTCGAACCGTTGTTTCTGGGAGTCATTCAAGATGGAATAAATCATCTTTTTTGTATCTGTCGGTGTGAAGGGAGCCAGTTTCAACGGAATCAACTTTCCATTGAGACGAATCTGGGGAGGAGAATTTGTCGTAATGTGCAAGTCCGTTCCATTCTGCTCAACCATTGTTTTTAAGAGCTGTGTTAGCGTAACGTCCATATTCTCCCCTTCCGTCTAGAGGACGGTCTCTCGCAAAACTTCTTCAATACTGGTCTGACCATTCATGATCTTGATCAAGCCGCTTCGACGCAGGGTAATCATTCCGTCTTTCGTTGCCTGACGTCGCAAATCCATTGCAGTTGCGCCACTCAAGATCAGTTCTCTCATCTCGTTTGTAATCTGCATGACCTCGTACAAACCGACTCTGCCCTTGTAGCCGGTTCCACTGCACCGATCACATCCACTGCCCTTAGACACATTGACCTTATCAATTTCATCTTCATTATACCCGATTCTCAGCAAAGTTTTCTTAGGAATTTTCACTTCTTCTTTGCATTGGGTACAAACCCGACGTACCAGCCGCTGGGCACAGATGAGGTTAACTGAAGTGGCCACCAGAAATGGCTCGATTCCCATATTCATCAAACGGCTGATTGTACTTGGCGCATCGTTGGTATGAAGAGTGGACAATACAAGGTGACCGGTAAGAGCAGCCTTGATCGCAATTTCGGCAGTCTCAAAATCACGGATCTCGCCCACGAGGACAATGTTCGGATCCTGGCGCAGAAAAGACCGCAGCGCAGCAGCAAAAGTTAATCCGATTTCTTCCCGAACATTTACCTGGTTGATTCCTCGCAGATTGAATTCCACCGGGTCTTCCGCAGTCATGATATTTGTCTCCGGCTTATTGAGCAAACTGATCGACGAATATAATGTGTTGGTTTTACCGCTTCCCGTGGGCCCGGTAACCAGCACCATCCCATAGGGCTTGGTTACTTCCATCTGAAAATTTTCCAGACTCTCCGGTTCAAACCCCAGCTTCGTCATATCCAGCATGAGCATGTCCGAATCCAGAATTCTCATCACGATCTTTTCCCCAAACAAGGTGGGAAGAACGGAAACACGAAAATCCAACTCTTTACGTTTACTCTCGAGTTTCATTTTGAGTTTGATGCGGCCATCCTGGGGCAACCGTTTTTCTGCAATATCCAGTTTCGACATAATCTTGATTCTGGAACAAATTGCGTCCCGCATTTTCAGCGGTGGTTTCATGATCTCGTGGAGGATACCATCGATTCTGAACCGAATCCTCAATTCCTTCTCATAGGGTTCTACGTGAATGTCGCTGGCGCCCCTTCGTACCGCATCTGTCAGAATTGAATTGACCAGCCGGACAACCGGTGCCTCCACGCTTGAGGCTTCAAGGCTCTCGATATCCAGTTCATCATCATCTTCAATAACCTCAAGCTCTTCTTCATCAATTTCCGCAAGGTCTTCCATTACCTTGCGCAACTCCATAGCTGCTTCAGTCTCGTAGTATTTCTCAATCGCTTTTCGGATGGAATACTCGGAAGCCACGACCGGCTCAATGTTCAGGTTTGTAATGAATTTCAGGTCATCCAGCGCATAGATATTAGTGGGGTCGGCAATGGCTACTGTAAGAGTGGAACCGGTTCGGCTCAGGGGAATAATTGAGTAACGTTGGGCCACGTCCACCGGTATTCGTTTGATCACATCCTCACTGATCTCAAAGTGATCCAGGTTAACGGCTGGAATCCCGTACTGACGGCTGAGGAAACTGGTGACCTCTTCGTCACTGATAAAGCCCAGTTTCGTCAAAATATAACCCAGCCGCCCACCTTCGGTCTTCTGCACACCCAGAGCCTCTTCCAGTTGTTTTTTCTGGATTAATCCTGCGTCCAATAACATGTCACCAAATTTCATTACCATCGGTTTTGGCACCTGCTTCCTTTTATTTATAAACAGCTTAAAAAAGCAAACAAGAAATGTCAACCTCTTTATTTGAGACAAAATACCAAAGCGCTGACAAAATGATCATTCATCAGTCACTCAAAGAAGAAAATACAAAATTTAGAACTTTCAGGGAGCAGTTAATTTTTTTCCTTTCTTCCAGGTTCAAACGCTGGAATCCCCGTAATGTAATGGCCCAGAACCAGAGTGTGAATATCTTGTGTACCTTCGTAGGTTTTGACCGACTCCAGATTACACATATGACGGAAAACCGGATACTCCAGGGAAATACCATTGGCTCCCAGAATATCCCGAGCCTCCCGCGCAACATCCAGTGCCGTGCTCACGTTATTCATCTTCAACATTGATATCTGATAATGCTCCACCTGGTTTTCATCCTTCAACCTGCCGATCTGGAGTGCCAGAAGCTGTCCCTTGGTGATCTCAGTCAGCATTTTCGCCAGCTTGGCCTGCACAAGTTGGAACCGGCCAATGGGAACGTCAAATTGAATCCGCGATTTTGCATACTCCACGGCCGTGTTATAGCAATCCATCGCGGCCCCCAGAGCGCCCCAGCCGATACCATATCGTGCCTGGGTCAAACACATCAGCGGGGACTTCAGCCCCAATGCTCCGGGCAGACAGTTCTCATCAGGCACCTCAACATCCTCGAAAACAAGTTCGGACGTAACAGAAGCACGCAGGCTCATTTTGTGCTTTATTTCAGGCGCAAAGAAGCCCTTCATTCCTTTTTCCACAAGAAATCCCCGAATTCCTTCTTCGGTTGCCGCCCATACCACCGCGACATCCGCAATTGATCCGTTGGTAATCCACATTTTTGTGCCATTGAGTACCCAGTGATTCCCTGACTTAACCGCCCGTGTTCTCATTCCACCGGGATTAGACCCGTAATCGGGCTCAGTCAACCCGAAACAGCCGATGCTTTCACCAAGGACCAGCTTTGGAAGGAATCGTGCCTTCTGCTCATCAGAACCGAAAGCATGGATTGGAAAGATGACCAGCGAACTCTGAACAGAGGCAAAACTCCGGATACCGCTGTCTCCCCTTTCCAGTTCCTGATTAATCAACCCGTAAGCAACATTGGATAGACCCGCCCCCCCGTATTCGTGGAGCGTGGAACCAAGAAGCCCCAGTTCACCCATTTCCCTCACCAGATGGATGGGGAAAGTGCCCTCCTCAAAATGACCGGCTATGTCCGGCTTTATTCGGTCCCGAACAAATGCATGCACCGTATCGTAGACTATTTTCTCTTCGGGTTCGAGCAAGTGCTCCACCCGGGCAAAATCCACAAACTCTATCATTATTTTCTCCTGAAACCACTGTCACTTGCCGGCAGGGTCCTTCTTTTCTGTCTCCCCCGGCTTTTTATTTGGCTTTATTTTGATATTGTGTTCTTTCAGAAATTTATCAATTTTTTCCTTTTTTTCTTTCTCCAGCTTACCGCTTTCAATATCGGCCAGCTCCGCAGATACCTGGTCATGATACAGTGTCTTAGGAAACTCTTTCAGCAACAGTCGATAATACCGCGCCGCCTTGTCGTACCTGGTCATCTCAAATTGAGACCGCCCATAATAATAGTACGTTTCCTCTTTTTCCTGATCATTGAGATAGCTGAGATAGTGATCCAGAAGGTATTCGAATCTCCCTGACGAAGCGAGATAACTGCGAGCTTTATAGTAAAAAACGCCAACATCAAATTCGTGTTCTGCAAGTCTCTGCCAGCATGCTTTGATCTTTTCCTCGCTGAGCTTGCTGTAGGGAGATAACGGGTATTTCTGGCGAAGTTTTTCAAATGCTTCAATCGCCTGATGTGAAAATGACTGATCTCTGTCCGGTGTGGAAATCTGTGAGTAATAGCACATGCCCACCATGTACTGAGCGTAAGGAGCATCTTCGTTTCTCGGGAAATACACCAGAAATGATTCATAATCGGCGAGGGCGTCTCCGGCCCCTCTCTCCAGATCAAAGAATTCGGCATCGGCAATACCCAGTTTGGCTTTGGAAAATTCTTTTGAATTTGCCGCATTATCAATAATCAACTGAAAATACTGTCTGGCCTTTGCATATTTTCCATCAGACAAATATGTCAGACCCTTTTGATAAACTTGAGCAACCGGTACTTCTTTTCCACCATTCCAGAGCTTTGAGTCAACTTTCTTTCTACATCCGCCCATAACCAGCAAAAGGGCAAGGGAAACCAGCAATAATCTGCGCATATGTCACCTCGTTCTATTCAAGATCTCTGTTAATTTTCTGAAATTAGTTCCGGGATTTCCGTGGAAAACAGCCGATCCGGCCACCATCAGATTGGCTCCGGCTGCTGAAATTTCAGAAACGTTTTCCAACGTAAGTCCGCCATCAACGGCAATAACAAATGAAAGCTTTCCGGCTTTCCGCAATTCATCAAGACGACGAATCTTGTCAAGGCAATAAGGTATAAACGACTGGCCTCCAAAACCGGGATTCACAGACATAACCAATACAGCATCCACCACGGGTAGCAGGTGCTCCAGAAGAGAAAGCGGTGATGCCGGATTCAGCACCACTCCTGCCCGGATTCCCTTCTGCTGAATCTGACTTACAAGCCTGTCCAGGTGATGTGCTGCTTCTACATGAACATAAATAATCTCAGGACCGGTTTCCGCAAACACGTCAATATATTCACCGGGTTTTTCTATCATCAGGTGGACATCCATTTTTACTGTGGGGACTGCCCGCTTCACGGCATCACAAACCAGAGGACCAATGGTAATATTGGGAACAAAATGTCCGTCCATAACATCCACATGCACATATTCCATTCCCTCAGACAATAGAAGCTCCAACTGCTCTCCCAGGCGAGTAAAATCAGCCGAAAGAATCGATGGCGAAATCACTTTCAAAATGCCTCCCTTTCAACCACCTGCAGCGTCACAGTCTGCTCGGTTAAAGTTTTGAAGCCAGGAAGAGGATACTGATCCCGAACAAAAAGGACATTTTCATCCTCAATCTGGTTGGCGAAGGTTTTAACTACAAAGCGAATTCCCTGACGTGTCAGCTCTTTCTTCGCATTGACCAGCAACTGGCCCCGGAAATCCGGCATCAGAAACTGTCTTGATTCTTCACCGCGACTGACCAGAAGTTTAATCCGATTATCCACAATTCCTGAACTTCCAGGACTTGGAGTCTGAGAAACCACAGTTCCCTGGGGGCGACTGCCATAGACTCTGGCCACGCTTGTTAAGCGCAATTGGTACTTGCTGATCATTTCAGCTGCATTGGAAAGCGTCAGGCCCGTAAGGTCCGGGATGACTTCCCGTTTGGAACCCCGACTCAGCACAAGATCCACAACTCTGGCAGGTTTCACCAGGCTGCCCGCTGCGGGATCCTGGATTGCAATCGCGCCCATCCTCACAAAATCCGAATAAACCGTTCGCCTCTCCCCCGCTGTTCCATGGAGGCCTACCTCTTCCAGTCGTCGTTCCGCTACAGACATCGGGACACCCGTCACGTCCGGAACAGTCACAACTCCGCCACGTACGGCAGAAACCAATGTAAACCAAAGGCCTGCGGCAAATACGAGACCCGCCACTGCAACAAAACCTGCGACAATCAATGCCTTTTTCATATCTCGAGAAGTATACCCGAAAACAACGCTCAAGTAAATTCACAAGCGTAGAACTGAGAAGGTTGAGCAAAGATAAAAACAGGCAACTCCCTGTTCTTATTCGTATCGACCGTGCACACACGTCGTCATGGATTTACAAGACAAAAGTGCTGTGCTATATTTCCAGTACTGGAGGTGACCGTGAAAAAACATATCCTGCTGACGTTATTTGTTGCCGTTCTTTCTGCGACAGCCTGTGGACCAATGAAGGTCAATGAAATGCAAAAGATCGGCGTAAAAAACCACACCCTGGTCATATACTTTTCGCGAAAGATGAAACATCCGTTTGAACTCTCTATTGACGGTACCAAGGTTCCGGTAGCAGCACCCGGCACTGGACGGCTCCTTCAAATACATAACATAAAACCGGGGGAACATCACATCCGTATTGTTTCCAACTGGTATATCTTCAGCCAACCTGTCCGCGATATTTCCTACACACCTGACAAGGACGAGACCGCAATTGTATTCTCCGCTCTCAAGTATTCCGAAAGCACCCGACCTGTTCAAGAGAAAGATACACCTGGGATATTGAAGAGAATGTTGAATGCCATGATTTTCTGGAAAGGTAAAGAGACCGCAACCGAGACGAAAATCGATACCAAGAAAATTTATGGAGAATTTACCGACTGAATGTGGTCATTCTTCAGGGGCCGTCCTTCTGACGGAGCGGTCTTCCTCACTCAGAAATCTTGAGATCAGTTCACGGTCGTCAAGATCCAACGCCACAAAATGAACGCCCATGCCCGGAAGCTGCCAGTCCCCCTCATCATGCGTTTCTTCCAGACTGTACACTACTTCCACCACTGAATGGATTGTCTTGGAAGAACCTGGGAGGTTGAACCGTACCGCAAACCGTGTCCCTTCCGGGTAGGGGCACACTGTTTCAAGAAACATGCCCTCCAGGCTCAGATTGTAAGAATAGAGAATGCTGACTTCATCGTCCAGAGAAAAATCCACCTGGATTTGAGAGTCCAGACGGACGCAAGCGCGCTTGTTTGAGTATTCTTCTTTCATGATTCCTCGTGCCGAATAGATAATTTTTCATCATAATCCCGCTTCAGGATAATGCTGCGACCGGAAACAGCGATATAACCCAGTTCCACCATTTCCTTGATCATCCGGGTAACAGTTTCCCGGGAACTTCCAATTGTCGCGGCAATATCGCTCTGCGGAAGCCTGTCAAATACTACACTTCCATCAATAAGTGGTCGGCCTTTTGCGGCCGCTTCTTTCTGAAAATAACGGGCCAGACGGTCAAATGCATCAAGAGAGATGAGATTTATGATTCTCTCGTTGGCTGCCCTGAGCCGCCTGGAGAGTACTGCAAGAATACCGGCAGCAATGTCCGGGTTAGGAAGAATGTGATTCAGGAAATCTGCCCGGGCCAATTTCAGCAGCGAACTGGAAGACATGCTGATGACATTTGCCGAGCGAGTTGAGCCGTCCAGCAAACTCATTTCACCAAAAAACTCTCCCTTCTGCAATGTGGAGAGGATGATCTCTTTTCCTTCATTGGAGATCATCGTAACCTTTACTTCTCCTCCTACGATCACATAGAGGGCATCACCTGGTGTATTCTCGCTGACGATCACTTCGCCCTTGTCCACATTGATTTCATGACAATGACGAAGAATGTCGTGAAGGTTGTCGTCCTCAAGATCGGAAAAGAATTGAATATTTCGGATGAACTCAACTTTCTTCATCTCAGTCATGGAGGGTCCCCGTGTCGGCAGTCATGATACTGGCAATGGCATGCTTGAAAACCAGCTGTTCCGAGTTTCCATTCACCAACTGAACCGTAAAACGGTCAAACGCTTTAACCTTTCCAATGAGTTTTTTCCCATTTACAAGAAAAATATGGACCCCCAGTTTTTCTTTCCGGATTCTATTCAGGAAATCATCCTGAATATTGATCGGTGCGGGTTTTGATTCCATTATGCTTCCTCTCCCACATTTCTTATCTTTATCTTAATGAAATTATGAATTTCTGCAACTGGTATTTTCCCCAACAGTGGATCAACCCGAAACCACTGGACTGCCTGACCCTTGAACCAGGTGAATTGCCTCTTTGCAAATCTTCGAGTGCTCCGCTTGATTCGCTCCACCGCATCCTCCATTGACCCTCTTCCTTCGGCAACCAGCATCATCTCACGGTACCCAATCGCCTTGAAAGCATGGTAATCCTTGTAGCCATACCGTTTCATCAACCCGGAGACTTCATTGAGAAATCCTGACGAAACCATTTTGTCCACCCGGCTGTTGATTGCTTCATACAATTTCGCTCGATCCGCATCCAGTCCGACGACAATAAAATCCAGGTCCCGAAGTGGCGAACAGGTATCGTCCCACATGCTACTGAGCTGCCTTCCCGTGGAAAAATAAAATGACAGGCCCCGGATTATCCGCTGTGTGTCTTTGGGAGAGATTCCCCGTGAGAAAGTGTCATCCACTTTCTGCAGCATCCGATACAGATATTCAAGACCAGCCCGATTGTGGCTGACCAGCAAGCAGTCTTCCACGGTGGGGTCCAGTTCCGGCTGCTCAAAAAAACCGGTGAGCAATGCACGGGAATACAGCCCGGTTCCACCAACCACGATTGGCAAGTTTCCACGGTTCAGGATGTCTCGTATAACATTTTCTGCTCGATTGAGATAGTCTCCGGCAGAAAATCGTTCTGTCGGGTCACAGATATCGTACAAGTGATGTGGCACCGTCCGGCGATCCAACTCGCTGGGTTTCGCCGTACCGATATCCATTCCCCTATACACCTGCATGGAATCTGCATTGACAATTTCTCCGTTCAGTAGAAGTGCCAGCTGGATCGCTGCTTTCGATTTTCCCGTGGCAGTTGGGCCGGTAATTACGACAACATGCTTCATGAAGAAACCTCTTGGCTGCATTATTCTCCAGTTCTCCTATGAGTTTACCACATGGAGGATTAGAACAGAAAGGATGAAGAAAGAGTCTAAGTCTGGGCTTGAGCTTAAGTACAGATCAGATTTGGAAACAACTGTTCCGTGCGACTCCGGCCCGTACCTTCAGTGCGCTAATCGGGAAAGACGGGCGCGACAAAGTTATCGTTTTTTCTTACTTCTCCTCCAAGCCCTGTCTATAATGGGTGAACGGTGACAAAGGCAGGGGTTCTGCTAATGGCCACTCAGAACGCCCGCCCCGAAAAGAAGTCCGGGCTTGTGAACAGTCAAGGAGTTGAAAAAAGATAAGGCCTTCAAAATTCTAAGCTCAGGCAAAAAAGATTGGAAAAGGTGTTGACTTCAGTGATTCAATCCCATAAACTCTCTTCCTGACAGAAAACTCTGATGGAGGAGTTATGGCAAACCATAAATCAGCAGAAAAGCGGGCCAGACAGGCATTGAAAAGAAGACTTCGGAATCGTCAAGCAAAATCTCAGATTCGGAGCGCAATGAAGAAGATGAGAACATTCGTTGATGAGAATCAGGTAGAAGAGGCCAAATCCTTTCTTCCTGAATTGATATCCCTGATTCAGACAAAGTCAAGCAGGGGAATTCTTCACAGAAATACTGCTTCCCGCTACGTTTCAAGGATGACACAGCTCGTTTACAAGGCTGACCAGAACTGACTGTTAACTTTATTTGAACAAAAAAGAAGAGGGGAAATCCCTCTTTTTTTGTGTCTATTCTCCTGATTGAGAGGAGTGTTATGTCCTCGCACCTGATACTTGAATGGCTTGGCTACCTCGCTTCCGCCCTTGTAGTCATTTCTTTGATGATGAGTTCCATTCTTCGGCTGAGATGGTTCAATCTTGCCGGAGCATTGCTGATGTGTGTTTACGGGGTCCTGATACATGCAGCTCCGGTGGCCGTTCTGAATCTTTTCATTGTTCTTGTTGACCTTTACTATCTTAAACAGATCTATTTTTCAAGAGATTACTTTGATATTCTTCAACCCAGTACTGAGTCCCATTATTTGAATCATTTTCTCGAATTTCACAAGCAGGAAATCAAGGCACATATCCCTGAGTTCCAACTGCCCATACCAGGAGAAGCAGTAGCTTTTTTTGTGCTTCGGAACACGATTCCAGCCTGTCTTTTCATTGCCATACCGGAGGAAGACGGATCACTCCGGATCAAGCTTGATTTTGTTGTACCTGCATATCGGGACTTTAAAATCGGGAGATTTCTTTTTGAAGAAAGGCAGTCTTTTTTCCCAAATTGCGGATTCACAACGTTGAAAGCAACTGCTGGCACCAAGAGCCATGCTCACTATCTCAGAAAAATGGGATTCTCACGGGACTCCCGGGAAGGTGAGATGATCCATTTTTCCAAAACTCTTCCCGCGGCAGATCAGAAAGACTGCCCACTGGGACCCAATTGCAACTGCATAAAATAAATTCTCAAATCACGCTTTGCTTCTGGAACGTCGTTTGCATTCAGAAATTAGAAAAAAGAGACGGTCAATGCGATCCACCCCACTGAAACTCAATACCGATTTTTCGCCAGCCAGATGAAAACGGAATGTTCCTCTTCGCACTTCCACGATTTCACAGCATGGCATCTCACCTGTGCCCGGGAATGGGAGCAGAGTATTGAGAACAATGACGGAACATTCGGTCACCACTATTTTCAATCCCCAGACATCCACCAGAGTATAGATCGTAAGACACACGACGAGAAAGCCCGCAATCAAGCCTAAAATCAGGCTGGTTTTGACTGCCAGAATGTAGGCTGGTGAATGCATGCTGTTCTGGGCCTGAGAAAGAAAATCCCGATAGAATCTGGATACAAATTTAAATTGTTTCAGGTAAAAGAATACTGCCAGACCTACGATAAAAAACGCCACTGTCCGGTGAATAACGGAATGAGTGAAAACTGCCAGATCATCTGATTTCGTCTTCAAGTTTTTGCAATGCCTCCTCAATGTTCTGTGCCTTTGTAATGGGCCGGCCCATTACAATATAGTCAGTCCCGGCATCAAATGCATCTCGGGGCGTCATAACCCGTTTCTGATCATCCAGAGACTGGGCAAATAATGGGCGGATTCCAGGAGTCAATGTCTTGAACCCGTCTCCACATGTTTCCTTCACCAGCGAAATTTCAAGGGGAGAGCACACAACTCCGTTGATTCCGGCCTCATGCCCCAGGGCCGCCAGTCTGCCCACCATGTCCTGAGTTGTTCCAGCGTAGCCGATACGATCCAACTCTGCGTCGCCCAGGCTTGTCAGAATTGTAATGCCAAAAATTTCCGGTTTCGACACCCGGTGGCCGGCGCAGTATTCCTCAACTGATTCCATTGTCTTTCTCATCATCTCGAACCCACCGGAAGTGTGGATATCAACAATATCTGCACCCAGCTTTACTGCTTCGACCGTCGCGTGAGCCACCGTATTGGGAATGTCATGGTATTTCAGATCCAGAAAAACACGGTTTCCTGTTTCTTTGATACGGCGCACCACGTCCGGCCCTTCTGCCGTAAAAAGTTGTTTGCCCACTTTGAAAAAAGAAATGACACCATTGCAGGCCCTCACAATTCCCATCGCCTGGTCCGCAGTTTCCACATCCAATGCTACAATCACGCGATTCATCCGACCATCCATCGCCATGCGCTCCTTCCTATCTGCTAGATAAGGTTGGGATTGGGGTTGGGGTTGAGTAAAAGACAAGGTTGAGTGAAGAACTGCGGAAAGCCATTGCCCATCTTCCCTTTTCCCTTCTCCTCGCGCACTTGCACTTGCACTTTCACTTGCACTACCTGTCTCCCACTCTCTCATACCTCCAGTGATCCGATCCAATCATCAAGATCGTTAATACCATGCTGTTGAAGCCACTGAGGGATTTCATCCGCCAATCGAGCCCCAATCCCAGGATCATAAAAATTCGCTGTACCCACCTGTATCGCTCTCGCACCAACAAGAAAAAACTCCAAGGCATCTTTTACAGATTGAATTCCGCCAATCCCTACTACCGGAATGGAAACGCTTTTCGCCACCTGATAGACCATTCTCAGTGCCACCGGTTTGATGGGCGGGCCGGAATATCCGCCTACCACCCGGGCAATTTTCGGACGGCGGGTTTCAATATCCACTGCCATTCCCAAAAGCGTATTTACAAGGGAAATCGAGTCCGCCCCCGCCTCTTCCGAGGCCAGGGCAAATTCCGTAATATCTGTCACATTGGGGGAAAGTTTTACCATCAAGTGACGGTTCGTTCGACATCTCAGTTCTTTTACAAGCCGATGGGTCATCTCCGGGTTGGTTCCATACTGGATTCCACCATGTTTGACATTGGGACAGGAAATGTTCACCTCATATCCATCGATACCCTTCGCGTTCTCCAGAACTTCCACCACGTCGTTGTATCCTTCATCCGAATAGCCGAACACGTTTACTATGCAGGCGATATCATATTTTCGTATTTCAGGTAGTAATTCATCCACAAACACATGGGCACCGGGATTCTGCAATCCGATGGAGTTGACCATTCCGCCTGACGTTTCGACAATCCTGGGTGTGGGGTTGCCCTCCATTGGATCAATGGAAACTCCTTTGGTCACAATGGCACCCAGTTTTCCCAATGGGTAGAAGTCCTCAAACTCCATCCCGAAACCAGCCGTACCGCTGGCCAGCATTACCGGATTCTTCAGTACCAGTCCCTTGCCCAGATCAGTCTTCATGTCCATTGTTCCATCCCAGATCCTTTGTATTAAAGACTGGCCCGTCCACACAGACCCGTTTCATTCCATTCACTGTCTGGACTACACAGCCGAGACAAACTCCAAATCCACATCCCATATATCGTTCCAGTGACGTAAAGTGGTCCAGGTAGGGAAATGCGCGAGTCAGTGCTTGCACCATCGGCTCCGGCCCACACGAAAACAGAAGCGCATTTTTAAACTCAGGATTCTCTTTCATTATTTTTCGTACACCCTTCACCACTGTTCCCTTTAATCCAAGAGAGCCGTCGTCTGTTGTAATGCGATGGGGAACTGACTTGCCGAAAAGAGGCATAATGTCTTCCCGGCTTCTTCCTCCGTAAACCACATGAAACGGTTTTGTCGAAGAATTACGAGACAGGAAGAACATCGGAGGGATCCCACTTCCGCCACCAACCAGCAGTACCGGCCGCGCCCCTGGGTTTGGAAAAGAATTGCCGGACGGCCCGACAGCCGTCAATTCGGCTCCAGGCTTCAGATCATAGAGAAAACTCGTACCCTTTCCGATCCGTCGGATCAGAAATTTGAGCATCCCGCTTCGGCTGTCCACATCCAGGACGCTGATGGGCTTCTTCAACAATGTTCCCGCCTCCAGCATGAAAAACATCCCGGGCTTGGCGGTCAGGGCATCTTTTTCTTCCGTCAGAAACTCAAGAACAGCCGTGTCGTACCAGGTTCTTTTGTCTTTCAGAAAAAGTTTCAGCTGTTTCATTCTTTTTCGTCCGGTTCCACTGAACTGGAATGCTCCATATCCCTACTGTCTGAGAGATCCAGCATCATGCGGTCATTCAGGGCATAGTCCTGAACCTTGTACCGTTTCAGCTCACTCATGCGGTTCAGGGTTCTTGTAATTTTGTCCACCTGTCGTTCCACAGCTTCGAGAGACTTGTCCATATCTTCTCTGGACAGACCCTTGTCCCATTTCAATCTTAACCGCTCCAGGTGAGCCAGAATTATCGTCAAAGGCGTATTTACTTTATCCTGCACCGTCACTGCGGCATGGAATACTGCCTGAAGCCGTTCAACCTCCATCTCTTTCTGTTTCAACTCATAACTGTTCCTCAGGCCCTCCAGCTGAATCACGTACCAGATTTTTCCCTTTTGGCGAATTCGATAAGGGCTCAGTCTCACAGGAACCTGCTCACCTGCCTGGTTGAAGATGGAAATTTCATAACTCTCTGCCCTGTCACTGCGCCACCTGTTACGCAATTCGCTGTAAACGTGCGGTTGAAAGAACCGTGATACGGTCCGGTCAACCAATTCTATCTGAGGATAGCCGGTCAATTCACTGATCGCCCGATTCGCCCTGAGTATCCTCCCATCAGAATCACAGATAGCGATTCCGCTGGGATCATTCTCCACAATCTGATATGTAAGCTGTAAAAAAGACTCAAGATTTTCAATCTCGTCAGCAAAATCGAGGACTGAACCAGCAAACAATGCGACAAGTGACAGCGTTTGCTCAAATCCTGCATTCAATGCCTCAGGGTGTTTCGGCAAAACCGCAATGGCACCCAGAATTGAATTGTCCGTTTGACCCAGTGGCGCGACCATCATTTGGTCCAAAATATGCAACCGAAGCTTCGGATCTCCCTGTGCAATCGCAGACATTGGCATGGGAAAAACGGGCCCGTTTCCACTCTTTATTGATTTCAGAATGCTGGCCTGACCACGGGGAGATAACAACTGATTCTTGATAGTATCTGCAGTACCGTCCCCAAGGCCCCGGCTGAAAAATCGTGGGTCTTCTCCCCAGAAAACGACCATCATCGGGTCCTCGGTCAGGCGGGGCAGTACCTCATCCACCAATTTTGCTCCCAGATGATCCCTGCTCCATCCGATTTCGGGAGACGATAGAATTTGAATCAGATTGGCTGACACGAGGACAGATGATTGATCCTGCTTCATAGCAACTCCATAATTCGGAATGGGTCATTCCCTGCCCGCAGTAAAAGTGGCGGCTCCACGCTCAGATCAATCACGGTAGATGGGAGAGAATTCAGATCCCCTCCATCAATAATCAAATCCACGAGATTACCGCACCAGTCATCAATTAAGTAGGGACTGACCGCGGGAGCCTCAGAAGACGGATTGGCACTCGTTGTCACAATGGGATGGCCAAGCAGCTCCACGATGGATTGGCAAATGGGATTCTCCGTTACCCGAATTCCGATTGTTTTCTTTTTGCTCTGCATCAATCTCGGAATTTCACGGGATGCCTGCAATACAACCGTATATGGACCTGGCAGCATTTTTCGCATCAACTTGTACGCGCTGTTCGCTACATTACGGGCATATCGGGACAAATCCTTCAAATCTGCGCACAAAATACTAAACTGCTTTGTATTGTCTCTGCCCTTGATCCGACGGATCCGTTCAATTCCCTTCTTCGAGTAAATGGAACACCCGATACCGTAAATCGTGTCCGTAGGATATACAATCACGCCGTCATCGGCCAGTATTTCAACTGCCCGGGTGATCCTATCCAATTGTGGTGCTTCCGGGTGAACCTGGATGATCAAAGCGCCTCCTTTTCATTCAAGATATCTTACAGCAAGTGCGGTTACAGCGCAATGGTGAACCCTGCAGCGAGGTTGACCGAATGTCAAATGAAAGAATATCATTGAAAAGAAGGCTTTGCTTCCCGTTTTAGACGACACATGTTTGCCCCTTCACCCATCAGACATCACTCTTTTCCCAACTATCCACTGTCTGCGGCTGCGGAATCGCCCTTCCCCGCCATTCTGTCAGGAAGACCGTGTCAAGGTGGCATGAACCCATTGCATTCGACGCAGAAAATGCCTGTTTTTCACCATGTGGAAACTGGCATAGGACTTGCATGTCTTCTATATTGCTGAAGTAGTTTCCGTTTCAGGCCATCTCCCCTCAAAACACCGGGAATGGAAACAGGCATTTGGATGAGCATGACCTCCATTTAACTCTCCACCAAATGCCAACCCCAAACCGGCCCTCGCCCCGGGCCGGTTTTTTTCCCTCATTTATCATCTAAAACCGGGAACCTTGCATTCGGTATAACGGGCCGCAGGCCAACTCTCTCGTTTGTCTTACCCCTTTCCCTCCCTCTTTCCACTCGCACTTTCACGCGCACTCTCTGCCCCTATGTTACAATCCGCAAAGGGAGGTTTGTGTGAACCTGAAACGCATTGTTTTTTCTATTTTTTCCGGTAAATTTAATCTGAACGAGAAAGCCCTGCCACCGCTGCCAGGCTCCCTTCTCACACTCTTTCTCGCTTTCCTGCAGGAAAAAACCGGAAAACCGATCTTACTGGTTACTGCCGATGAAAATTCTGTTTATACCATCAAGCAGGATCTGCCTCAAGTCAACATCCTACCTGAAACAGCAGTTATGCCTTCAACCTTCCTGTCCCCTCACTTGAAGGTTAAGCAACAATATTTCAATGCATTAAAGCCCCTGGCTTCACCCTCGGGAGTCGCAATAACCGTGGCCCACCCGACGGCTTTGATGCAGCGTTTCCCGGATTCAGAAACAATTCTCTCACTCTTTCTTTCCATCGAAGCGGAAGAAGAGGTGTCTGTGATGGAATTGGCCGGGCGACTGACCCGACTCGGGTACGAATCTACCGATGTGGTTCGCACACGGGAAGAATTCTCCCGGAGGGGCAACATTATCGATGTTTTTCCAATTAATCTGGACACTCCCGTTCGGATAGAAACAGAGTTCGACATTGTATCATCCATCCGGGGTTTTGACCCGATTACCCAGCGATCCATGACGGAAGTGGACAAGGTGGAAATTTTCCCGGTACGACTGTTTCCGGATACACCGGAAAACCGGGAAGAGCTGGCTGTCCTGTTCTCAAAGGAGTTTTCGAACCCCGATCTGGCAATGTCACTGGAGGAAAAACTGAACCTGATCCAAAATGGAGAAATTGAAGGCTTTGACCACTACTTTCACCTTCTCTGGCCGAAAAACAGCATGGAAGCTCTCTTCAAAGAACATTTTATAGTTGTCCTTGACCCTGCCGGTGTTCATGATGTCACCGACGCCTTCCTGAAGAAAGCTGAAAATGACTATGAACAGGCCGCGCCGCAGGGTTATATCGGTTTGAACCCCGGATCTCATTTCCTTTCCGGAAAAGAGCTGTTCGATTTTTTTGATTCCCATGACAATGCAATTGTTGCGGGTATCAGCGCTCCGGGGCCTTTCAGACCACTGTCCATCGGTGGCAGGACAGCAGCTGTCACGGAAACTATTGTCGGTACGTTGGAAAAAATGCCCGTGATTCTCGGTGTCCGCAGTCCGGGGGAAGCTGAACGAATCGAGAATTTCCTCTTTGAAAACAGCATCGCCTATTCCAGAAAACCGGTCGACAGGAAAGCCGTTTTGCTGGAAGAAACATTCTACCGAAGCGGTTTCGAAATCGTGGACCAACTCAGTTTTCTCACCACTGCCGATCTCTTCCCCGGACGAAGGAGTGAAGGACAGCGTCCGGTTCACACCCCATTTTTCTCTGATTTTTCAGACATCAAACCAGGAGACTACGTTGTTCATCTGGATTATGGCATCGCTCGATATCAAGGTTTGAAGATTATGTCGGTGGATGAAGCATCGGAAGAGTGCCTGGAGTTGGTATTTCAGGGGAAATCCAGAGTTATGCTGCCGGTATCCCGCCTCCATCTGCTCCAGAAATACCAGGGATCCGGAGGGACTGTTCAATTGTCCAGTCTCCGCTCAACCTCGTGGCAAAAGGTAAAAAAAAGGATCCAGAAGGAAGTATCACAACACGCGGAAGAATTACTCAAACTTTACGCAAAGAGAAAACTGGCCAAAGGTATTGCATTTCCTGCAGATTCCATCTGGCAACGGGAGTTTGAAGAAATCTTCCCGTACGATGAAACGGAAGATCAGATCCAGGCTATTGAAGAAATTAAGAAAGACATGGAAGCTGCAGCTCCTATGGATAGACTGCTTTGCGGGGATGTCGGGTTCGGCAAAACGGAAGTGGCCATGCGTGCCGTTTTCAAAGCAGTGGATAATGGCAGACAGGTGATGGTGTTGGCCCCTACAACAGTGCTTGCCTTTCAGCACTATCAGACCTTCCAGGAACGGTTCAGACGATTTCCGATGGAAATCCGAATGCTCTCTCGTTTTGTTTCTCCTGTCGATCAACGGAAAACCCTTGGCGATGTGGCCTGTGGCGATGTGGATATCATCATCGGCACCCACCGCCTCCTCTCAAAGGACGTAATTGTCCCGAAATTGGGGCTACTTATCGTGGATGAGGAACAAAAATTCGGCGTGCTTCATAAAGAGAGAATGAAAATGCTAAAACAGAATATTGAGGTGCTGTCCCTCAGTGCCACTCCGATTCCACGCACACTGAACATGTCGGTAATGGGATTAAAGGATATCAGCATCATCGAATCACCACCCCGGGACCGCCTTGCAATTAATACCTACCACATCGTGTTTGATCCTCTTACTATTTCGGAAGCGATTCAATTCGAAATGAAACGGGGGGGGCAGATCTATTTCGTCAATAACCACGTTCAGACAATTGAGACTCTGGCACAAACCGTTCGAAAACTCGCCCCGCCCGAGACACGGATCGCCGTCGCCCATGGACAACTTCCCGAAGCCGAACTTGAAGCGGTGATGCTTCGATTTTTCCGCCATGAAATTGACATCCTTGTCAGTACCGCAATCATTGAGAACGGTATGGATGTCTCCGTCGCAAACACCATGTTCATCAACGAAGCCCACACGTTCGGACTGTCCCAGCTGTACCAACTCAGGGGTCGAATCGGACGGTCTGATAAACCCTCCTACGCCTATCTCATCACACCGGGGAAACAAAAACTGGCCGAAGTCGCCCGAAAGAGACTTCAGGCGCTGGAAGAATTTTCGCATCTCGGGGCCGGTTTTCGAATCGCTATGCTGGATCTGGAACTTCGGGGCGCTGGGGACATTCTCGGTGCACGACAGAGCGGTCATATTAATTCAGTCGGGTTTGAGATGTACCTGAAAATGTTGGAAAATGCAGTTAAAAAACTCAAATCATTAAATGAAGAAGTCGAAGAAGAAACCGTTCTTGAAATCGGTCAATGGGGCCGCATCCCATCTGATTATATTGAAAGCAGTTCTGTTCGTCTGTCATTTTATCGCCGCATGAACATGGCCACCTCAACGGCCACATTAAAGCAGACAGTGGATGAGATGGTGGATCGTTTCGGTACGCTGCCGCCCTCGGTCCTGGCACTCACCTCGGGCCAACGCGTCCGGCTCATTGCAAGAAAACTTGGAATTCTGGCCATTTCCTTCAAGGGAAATATCTGCACCGTTACCCCCGGTGAAAAACACTTACTTGATGTGGAGAAACTCCTTCACATTCTACCGAAAACACCCGGCGTAACCCTCGACTCCAGCGGTTTTTTCCAGATTGAAAGGTCTGCAAATGAAGAGATCGAGATGTTTATTTCCCGAATTGGAGAGCTTCTCGTCACCTTTTCTTGAGATGATTTTCATTTTCTGCTTCTCACCTGGCGACCCTCTGTTGGTCTCAAATCCACACTCGCACCAATACCTGCAAAATCTTTCAAACAGTTGACCTTTCCCGAATCTCCATGTTACAATGCTTTTGAATTTGACGTAACGGAGGCCGGGTTGGTTTTTTTCAATTATTCCACCATGCAAATGGTGATTAAGGTCCTATATTACGGCCCCGGTCTGTGCGGCAAAACCACCAATCTCGAGTACATTTATTCCAAAACTGCGTCCAATTCCCGCGGCGAAATGGTAAGCCTTGAAACGGAAACCGACAGAACTCTCTTCTTTGATCTGCTTCCCATTGATGTCGGTGTGATTGGCGGTTTCAAAACCCGTTTTCAGCTTTATACTGTGCCTGGTCAGGTTTTTTACAATTCAACCCGGAAACTGGTATTAAAGGGTGTGGACGGCATTATTTTCGTCGCAGATTCCCAGATGCCCATGCTGGACGCAAATCTGGAAAGCTTTGAAAACATGAAAGAAAATCTAAGGGAACTGGATGTTGATATTCATTCCATACCCATAGTCCTACAGTACAACAAACGGGACCTGAAGAATATTGTCCCTCTTGAGGAGCTCAACGCAAAACTGAATATCGATGGCCTTCCATTCGTCGAATCCTCTGCCATAAGCGGAAAAGGTGTATTTGACACATTGAAGCTGGCATCCAAACACACGTTGCTCTATGTCAAGAAAAAGATGGTCGCGCCACCGCAAAAGAAAGAACCAGCCCCACCATCCGCTTCTGTGGCAAAGGAAATAGCCCCCTCACCGGCCCCGGAACCGGAAGCCTCACCCCAACCTGCTCAATTAGCAAAAAAAGGGAAGGAGGCTGCAACAGAACCCATCCGTGAAGTCAGCGCTGCCTATCTGAAGGATACCTCAGGAAGTGGCACTGACGAGGTACCGGGTAATACGCCGCCGGATAATCCCGCCCCTCCAAATGAATCGGATACCAGACCGCAACACGTCCATTCTGCACCTCAATTGACTATGGACGACCTCCTGGATGAACCGGAAGAGCCAAAGAAGAAAAAGAGAATAGCAACTTCCATGGACGTGGATGATCTTCTCAGCGGTCTGGTACCATCCAAGCAGACCTTCATAAAGAAAATGACATTTTCCTACAAGCCGGAGGAATTTAAACAGATCAGCAAGGCTAATATCATCATTGAGTTTAAAGATGAATCCGGGGACGTAATAGACATGCAACAATTCACCACGCAAATGCATAAAAAGGGCAGCACAAAGAAAGCTCTGATGAAGCTGTTGATTGATCTGGAGTCATGAAAATTCTCTTTCTCATCCCCCTGCTTCTCCTCCAGTTCCCGGATTCTTTCATCAAGCTGGACACTTTCCAGGCAGCCTTTGCGCAAACAACAGTGAGTCCGCTCTTCCCGGAAATCAAAGATTCAGGCATTCTGTTTATCAGCGGTTGCCATTTCAGGTTTGAATACACAACAAATGAAAAACGCATTACCATCGGCGACTGTCGGAACGTATACCAGTTTTCAGAAGGCGAATCCAAACCAATGGTACTCAAATGGGACGAAATCAAATCTAACCCCTTTCTGCAGCTCTTGATCAACAGGGAGGCGATAAAAACGGAGTTTGTCATCAAGAAACTTTCTGATGCTCCACTCGTTTATCGCCTGGTCCCACGAACACAGGCACCGGACATGCCATTCACCATGATAAAACTGACCCTGGATAAGTCCGGCGTTCAACCGGTCAAAATTGAGATTATTGATGAAACCGACCAGGTTATTACCTATAGGTTCTCCGATTTTCGTGCCGGACTGTCGCTGGCTCCACAACTGTTTGACGCGGAGGGAGTAAAATGAAAAACGCTTTTTTTCTGACTCTGTTTTGGATAGCAATATCTGCCAATGCTGTTGAAATCAAAGGGAATGTGTCTGATGAAACAGGAAAACCAGTTGCCCATTCGCCGGTGTTTCTGGTGATGAAACGGGTTGTCTTCAATATTCGCAGCCTCAAATATGAAGAAGTTGAAAGCAAAACAGTTGCCACAGAAACAGACGCCCATGGACTCTACATGGCATCAGTGGATATCGACCATTATTTCAACCGGTTCTATCTCTATTTTCACGGGAAAGGCTTCGATTTTGCTCAATTTCTTCGCCCGGAGCCGGAAGACATCACCAGGCAGGTACAGAAGGGAACCGAAATTGTGGTCAATCGGGTACTCAAGACCAACCCGCTATGGAGTGACCTGCAGATTGTACTGAAAGCCCTGGATCATGAATCTGAACGGTATAAAATTCTGAGAAAGTACGGATTCCCTGAAAGACGGGAACAACGCCAGGACGGCTCGGAAAAGTGGTATTATTTTGATCTGGATAAGGAATTCTTAGTCGGCGCGCCGGCAAAAGAAAATACCAACTGATCTGGGGCAAACATCAGCAAGCTTCCACCCCTTGGAGAATATGGATATGCCATCTCAATTGAACGAAAGCCAGCGGGAGGCAATTGCCTGCACGAAAGGACCGCTTTTGGTGGTTGCCGGTGCGGGAAGCGGGAAAACAAAGGTTATTACCTGCAAAATCGCGCATCTGATTCGTCAGGAATTTGTTCCGGAACATCACATCCTGGCAGTTACTTTCACAAACAAAGCCGCAGGAGAAATGAGACGTCGTGCAATGGCAATGCTGGATCGGGCCCATCTGAGCACTACGATCTCTACTTTTCATTCCCTGTGCCTCAGGATTCTGCGCAAGGAAGCAGTGATTCTGGGCTACGGCAGCGATTTCTCAGTATGTGACTCTGCAGATGCATTGTCACTGATAAAGCGGATAATTTCTGAAAGCGGCAGAAAGAATCAGAAGGAATATGCTCCAAAAAAGATCCAGGCGCTCATATCTGCGATCAAGAATGATAGTGTCAGTGAACGGAAATTGGAGCCAGTCCCCGCCATTGACCAGATTCTCGACCAATACGATGCGACACTTCGGGAAAATGAGCTGATGGATTTCGACGACCTTTTGTTGAATACGGTGACTATTTTTGAGCAGAATCCCTCTGTACTTTCCCACTATCAGTCGCAGTTTCCATACATCCTTGTGGATGAATTCCAGGATACCAATGCAACTCAATACCGTCTGATCCGCCTCCTTTCAGCCTCAGCGATTCATATCTGCGCTGTCGGGGACGAGGACCAGTCCATTTATGGCTGGCGCGGTGCTGATTTTGAAAATATTCTTAATTTTCCACAGGACTTTGAAGATTGCCGCGTAATCAAACTTGAAGAAAACTATCGCTCCACGCAACAGATTCTGGACATTGCAAATGCCGTCATTTCACACAATTCAATGAGAAATCCGAAAGTCTTGCGTTCCGACATCCGTACTGATGGTGATTACACCCTGTATGAAGCACCGGCCCCACAGGAAGAAGGAATGTTTATTGCAAAACAGGTGCAGGCACTGCTGCAACAGAAGATATCCCTGAACAACATTGCCGTGCTGTATCGGGCCAATTACCTATCCCGAACACTGGAAGACGCATTTCGCCGGAGAAACATTCCATACCGGATTGTCGGGGGGTACAAATTTTACGATCGAAAGGAAATTAAGGACATTCTTGGTTATCTGCGCGTCATTCGAAATCCATCCGACAACGTCTCATTTCAACGGATAATCAATGTTCCGAGGCGAAAAATAGGCCCCGCAACGGTCGAAAAACTTGAATCCATCCATCCTGTGCTCTTCAAGGCACTGGAGAATCTGCCGGATCGTTTTCCAAGAAAAGCGGAACTGGATGAGCTGCATAATATCATCGAAACTTTTCGAAAGAGAGAAGACTTTGGCCCGGAATTCCTCCGGGACCTGATTGAAAGGATCGGCTATATCGAAATGCTCAAAGCAGAAGAAAACTCATTGGAAGCGGAAACACGTATGGAAAACCTGTCAGAACTTCTCACCGTTGTTGGCGATTATCTTGCGGCCGAAGAAAACCCCTCATTCAACGGGTTTCTGGACACTATTTCTCTCCTCTCCGACACAGATGAGTTAGAGGATGACGACCGGGTAAACCTGATGACAATTCATTGTGCCAAGGGGTTGGAATTCCATTCCGTTTTCGTGTGCGGACTGGAGGAAGGAACATTTCCCAACCAGAGGACCATGGGCTCAAGTCGGGAACTCGAAGAAGAACGAAGGTTGATGTATGTGGCCATCACACGTGCAAAACATAATCTTTATCTGTCTTTTTCGAGAGAGAGGGGCTGGAAATGGGAAATGAATCGCAAACAAATGTCCCGCTTTGTGCGAGAGATACCCGTAGAGCTGTTGACTATGAATCGTCCCGCCACCTCGGCTGCCCATTCCAGACTGCTCAATGCAGCTCATTCAGGCGGCCTCTCCACATCAGAATCCAGTAAAAATAATGGTGACTCTTCTTTTTCCATCCACAAAGGCAGCACCGTTACGCATCATACCTACGGCGAGGGAACTGTGTTAAACCTTGTCAATGGTGACCGAATGGTGGTAAAATTCAAAAGATCAGGAATCAAGGTATTAAGCAGCAAAGTGATTCAGTTAAGAAA
>Ga0210044_10001434_pt1 | contig 36249 bp, 27 predicted proteins | sample CryGey13umfilter_2_FD_183959 | JGI IMG/M metagenome (GOLD analysis project Ga0210044, IMG submission 183959) | Groundwater microbial communities from aquifer in Utah, USA - Crystal Geyser 4/9/14 3 um filter (SPAdes) (version 2) | ecosystem: Environmental > Aquatic > Deep subsurface >...
TCGGTCTATTCATTTATAATAAATATTAAACAAGAATAATTTCTAAGATGTTAAAATATATAGAAAAATAATTTAAGAATAGTTTTTTCAAAAGAGTTTGTAAATGATTTTATAGAAAGAATTAAAACATTATATTAGCCAATGTAAATATAAAATTTTACATTGGCGCGTTCGTCTAGTGGCTTAGGACGCCGCCCTCTCAAGGCGGAGATCACGGGTTCGAATCCCGTACGCGCTACCAATGGTTAAAAAGGGATCAATTATTCTTTTAATATTTAAATCAGGGGTTCTCCCAATGGCACTCTGCCCGTGGTATTCCTATGGAACCTTGGATGAATTTTGTATGCTCTATAATTATTAAAAATTACTTCTCACTAACTTGGATGTTGTATTCATTTTAGCGAAACCGATACCATCTGGTGATTCTGCAGTTGTTATTATAACACTATCTGCTAATATTTCTCTCAGAACTAATCCTTGTTTCGTACTTATGTAATCGTTAAATATAAGTCCAAAAGTTGGCCAAATTGATGCAATCTTGTAAACATCATAATTAACTCCGTCAATATTGATATTCAATTCTGCCTCAATAATTCTATCACGCTTGAAGGGAATTTGTAATTCAATCCAAGAATTACCAATTGTTAAAGGATAAGCAAGTACTTTTCTAGGGGGAGTCCAAAATTGTAATGAATCATCAGCTATTTTATTTAATGCCAAATTAAAATTTAAATGTACATTTATCTGTTTTAAATCATCTATTCTTAAATATCTTCTTCCATTAATTATTTTAGGAATAACTGGTTGTGCAGCGCCTGCATTAATATATGCTATACAATATAATCCATCTTCAGTATTCTGATACCAAGTTATAGCTTTAAGGTTTGATTGTCCTACTTCATAAGAAACAAATTTTATCAAATCTTTGAAATTGTTTATAGATTCTCCTACTGTTTCAATACTAACAATAGTATTTCCATTTTCAAATATTTCAGTATTCTTAATATTTCCTAATGTATCGTAATAACCAATTTCATTTATTGTGTTATATTCCCACTCAAGATTAGAAGTTAATGGATAATAATTATTTTTTATTTGGTCAGGGTCAGTGCTGCTATTGCAAGAAATAAAAAGAAAAGTAAATAATAATACTATTATAAATTTTTTGTAAATCATTTAACACCCCTAATTTTAATAATGTAAATTATACAATTATTTTATAAAATAAAATACAATTGCTTATTATTCATTTAGATACTATTTTTTTGACCAATTATGAAAAGATTCGAAAAACATATTTTTGTTTGCGAAAACAAAAGACCTGATGAACATCCACGAGGATGCTGTTGTGATAAAGGCAGCAAAGAAATTAGGGCATTATTTAAAAAAAGATTAGCTGAATTAGGTTTAAATTCAAAAGTAAGAGCAAATGCTGCCGGTTGTTTGGATGCATGCGAATTTGGTGTTACGGTTTTAGTTTATCCAGAACAAATTTGGTACGGTGGAGTTACAATTGATGATGTAGAAGAAATCATTCAAAATCATATTATTAATAATAATCCTGTACAAAGGTTATTTATTAAAGACAAAAGATTCAATCAAAATGAAAATTGAAGTAAACAAGAGATATGTTGGAAAAATATTCTCATTATTAAAACTTGAATATCCTGAAGTATCTTGTTTCTTAAACCATGAGACTCCATTTCAACTTTTGATCTCAACTATACTTTCAGCACAATGCACTGATGAAAGAGTTAATATTGTGACCGAAAAACTTTTTAAGGATTATAGAACACAGGAAGATTTTGTAAAAATTCCTTCATCAAAATTAGAAAAATATATTTATTCTACAGGCTTCTTTAAACAAAAAGCTAAGAGCATAAAAAACTGTTCTAAAATGTTAATAGAAAAATATGATGGGGAAGTACCAAATTTTATGAACGAGTTAGTAAAATTACCGGGAGTAGGAAGAAAAACTGCATCGGTTGTTTTAGGTAATGTTTTTAAGATTCCTTCTATTGCAGTAGATACACATGTTACAAGACTTACAAATTTATTAGGAATTGTTGATACTATTGATCCGGTAAAAATAGAATTCAAATTAAAAGAATATCTTCCTAAAAATGATTGGATTAATTCCTCACATTATTTAATTATACACGGGAGAAATGTTTGTAATGCAAAAAAACCTAAATGTTCAATTTGTATTTTGAGTAAAATTTGTCCTAGCTTTAAACTTGAGATCTAAATTTAAATTTTATAGATAATTATGAAAGACATAATGAGAAACAGAGAATTTTGTTTAGAAATTCTAAATGAATATACTAAATCTGATAGCTTATTAAAACATTCATTTGCAGTTGAAAGCTGTGTTAAAGCTTATGCAGAAAAATTTGGTGAAGACATAAATTATTGGAGTAATGTAGCATTACTACACGATTTTGATTACGAGAAATTTCCTACTGCAGATGAACATCCTTATAAAGGAAACGAAATTTTAAAAGAAAAAGGGTTTGATGAAGAATTTAGAAATACAATAATGTCACACGCAGATTATACCGGTGTTTCTAGAGAAAGTTTACTATCTAAAGTATTATTTGCTTGCGACGAACTTGCCGGTTTTATTACTGCTGTTACATATGTAAGACCAAGTAAATCAATAGAAGAAGTGCAAGTCAAATCAGTAAAGAAAAAATTAAAAGACAAGGGATTTGCCAGAGCTGTAAATAGAGAGGATATTATTAATAGTGCAGAAAATTTAAATATTCCTTTGGATGAACATATAGCTTTTTGTATTGAAGCTATGAAAAAAAACAAAGATTTACTTGGATTATAGGTGAAAATATTTTATAAACCCAGATTTTCCATTGGAAAATCTGCCCTTTGGGCAGACAATTTGTAAGTAAATAAAGATCATATACTTAGTTATATAAAAATCTCGGAATTTGTTATTTGAGTAGTATGTTTTTCTTACAAATTGTCGGGGTTAACCCCGCTATATAAAATGTTTTATAAAAACATTTTATATAGCGGCCTTCGGCAAAAAATTCATTTCCAATGAATTTTTTGGGATAAATAATATTTTCATTTATGTCTTGACTTATTAATAGATAGAATGCTAAATTTAGATATATAATTAAGGAGAATATTTTAAAGATTTTTGCTACAGAATTATAATTCATTATTAGATATATTTTATATCTGATTGAAAAATTTATAGTAACAACAGACTCTAAAATGAATAGCAAAAAAATAATATTCTTTTTAATAGTACTTACTCCATTTGTATTATTACCACAACAAGATTTTAAAATTTTATTTTCAAATTCCAATTCTTTAATAGTTGAGTTTATTCCTAATTATTATGATACAACTTCTATATCTATTGGAAATGATAAGTATGTAAAAAGTTTATTTAATGGAGGGTATATTCAAAATGCCGAACTTTACGGCGAACCTGCCATACCGGTTAAATTTTTTAATGTTGGAGTTCTATCAGAATTTGGCAATACAATAGAAGTACTAAATACCAGCTTCAAAGAAATGAAAGGGGATTTAATTCCCAAACCTGAAATAAGTGTTTCCAATGGTGTCGATGATAATGTTTATAAGAAAAGTGAAAAATATTTTAACTACAACAGTTCAGAAGACTTGGTAACTTTTGGTGATTACGGATTAGCAAGAAATTTAAGAACTCAATCTATAATAATTCATCCAGTAAAATTTAATGCTGCATCAAGGAAAATTAGACTATATAACAGGATTGTTTTCAAAATAAATTTTTCTCCAATTCAATCTAATGCTTCGCAACCGGTTTCTGATCTTTTAGATGCCGCAATTATTAATTATGATGTTGCAAAAAATTGGGGGGCTGGAAATACATCAATTAAAAAATCAATAATAAATAGTGTCTTATCTTCAGGTACTTGGTATAAATTTGAAACAAAAACTGAGGGAATTTATAAAATAACAAAAGGCCAACTTACATTATTGGGTATTGATGCAAATTCTGTTGATCCAAGAACAATAAAAATTTATAATAACAGCGGGAAACAATTATCAGAAAATTTGAATGATACTCATCCTGTAGATTTACAAGAGAATGCAATATATGTAAGCGGTGAGAGTGACGGTAAGTTTGATGACAATGACTTTATTCTTTTTTATGGAAGAGGAAATCATTTCTGGGAATATGATAAGACTTCAAAAAATTATAAAAGATATTTCCATTCCTATTCAAATACTAATTATTATTGGATTACATTTGGTGTAACCGGAGGTAAAAGACTAATACCTAAAGTAAGTAATAATTCAGTATCATTTTTTAATCAGACAAACTCAAGAGGTTTTGCCTCTTTTGAAGAAGATAAAAAGAATATTGCACAAACAGGTAGAATATATCTGGGTGATGAATTTAGTACTTCCAGTTTAGAACATGTATACACTAATAAACTAGACGGAATAATTCCTTCATTCCCAATTAACTATGTCTTCCGATTTGTTAATGCATCTTCCGATAATCTGGTTTTAGATGTATTTGAAAACTCCACACAAATAACTAGTCAATTTTTATTTGGTTATGGAAATGCACCTTATATAGATGGAAATGCATATATAAGAAATATCTCTTTTTCTGGCACTTTACCTGAAAGCAGAAGTGTGCTAAAATTTAGATTAAACAATCCACCTACAATAACTACTAGAGGTTATTTAGATTATTTTGAAATTAACTATCAGAAAGAATTAAAAGCCTTCAATGATAATCTAGTATTTTATTCAAAAGATACTTCAGCAAATGTTCAATATTCTTTAAACAGTTTTTCAAATTCAAATATTTTTGTTTTTGATGTTACAGACTACGCAAATGTTCAAATGGTAACAAATCCTATTTTACAAAGTGGCGGTCAATATGTTTTTCAGAGTAATGAGTTAAAAGACAATGTCCATAAATATATAGCCGTTGGAGATAATAGTTATCAATTCAAAATAATTTCTAATATTACTAAAGTAAACAATTCTAATATTCATGGTATTAGTAGTGGTGCAAAATTTATTATAATAACTCATAAAAACTTTTTAGATGCTGCAAACAGATTAAAAGAATACAGACAAAATCAAGCACCTGTAAAAATCTCTACAGCTATTATTGATATTGATGATATATATAATGAATTCTCGGGCGGGAATGTTGATGTAACTGCTGTAAGAGATTTCCTTAAATATGCTTATACTAATTGGTCTATTACTCCTGAATATGTACTATTTTTGGGAAAGGGAACATATGATCCCAAAAATGTTGAAGGATTAAATAATAATTTTGTTCCTGCAACTGAAACATTAGAATCTTTATCTCTTATTCCATCTTTCACATCTGACGATTATTATTTAAAAATTAATGGGAATGATTCATTTGTTGATCTTGTTTCAGGAAGAATGACAGTTAGAACACCAGAAGAAGCAAATAATATTATTGATAAAATAATTGAATATGAAAACAGTATTTCATCAGGTGTTTGGAGAAACCTGATTACATTAGTTGCAGATGATGGATTTACATCTACTAGATTTGAAGGGGCTGAACATACTGCTCCATCTGAAATTTTAAGTAACACAATTATTCCTCCTTCATTTGATCAGAATAAAATTTATATGGCAGGATATCCTGTTGAACTAACAAGTTCAGGTAGAAGAATTCCTGCCGTAAACAAAGCTATAATTGATGCTATAAATAATGGAACTTTAATACTAAATTATGTTGGACACGGAAGTCCTTCTTTGTGGGCACACGAAGAAGTTTTTGTTAAAAGTGTAACCATACCACAGCTAACCAATAGAAATTATTTTTTCTTAAGTGCTGCTACTTGTGACTTTGGTTATTATGATATTCCAGATTTTCAAAGTGCTGCTGAAGAATTAATTTTCTTAAAAAATGCAGGAGCCATTGCTGCTTTTACTGCCTCAAGATTAGTTTATTCGTCACTTAATCATTCATTAATGTATCAGTTATTTAATGATTTATTAAAATCTGCAAAAGATACTTTGAACTTAAGTATACCTATTGGTAAAGCTAACTTTTTAACAAAACAGATATTTCATGGCACTAATGATCAGAAATACCATATTCTTGGAGATCCTACTTTGAGATTGGCTATTCCTCAATATCAAGCAAATATTGATTCTATTAACAATCAGTATGTTGCTACTGCTACAAATATTCAAGTAAAAGCATTAAGTACTACAAATATAAATGGAGAGATTAAAAAAATTGATGGAACAACTTGGAGTGATTTTAACGGAGAAGGATTACTTACTGTTTTTGATTCAGAACGAAATGTTCCACTTTCTTCAATAAATAACTTTCCAATGACATTACAAGGTGGAGTAATTTTTAGAGGAAGGATATCTGTTAGTAATGGTAAATTCTCAACAAGTTTTATTGTGCCAAAAGATATTTCTTATGAAAATAAAAATGGTAAAGTCTTACTGTATTTTACCGGTCAAAATATTGATGGTCTAGGATTTACAAATAAAGTAATTGTTGGTGGAACAGATACATCAACTATAAATGATGGTAAAGGTCCTTTAATAGATATTTTCTTTGATAATTTGAATTCCAGAAACAATGCACTAATTACACCTAACTCAAAATTAATTGTTAAACTTTCTGATAATACCGGATTAAATACTACTGGAACTGGTATTGGACACAAATTGGAAGGTATATTAAATGATAATGATAATTCGCCAATCGATTTCACAAATTATTTTGCTAGTGATCTCAATTCAGGTGGTAAGTCCGGACAGATAGATTATACATTCAATAATTTAGAACCTGGTGATTATAAGATAAAAATTAAAGCCTGGGATGTATTTAATAATTTTTCAAGTCAAGAAAATTTCTTTAGCGTAGTCTCTCAAAATGAATTATTGATACGAAATGTATATAATTATCCTAATCCTTTTGCATCAAATACTACATTTACATTTCAGCAAAATTTAAATACATTTTTAGATATAAAAATCAAAATATATACTGTTGCTGGTAGATTAATAAAAAATATTGAAAAAAATAATATTAGTGATAAATTTGTAACGGTAGCCTGGGATGGAAGAGATCAGGATGGTGATATAATAGCAAATGGGACATATTTATATAAAATTATAGTTAAAACAGTAGATGGAGCTTTTAATAAAAGTGTTCTCGGTAAATTAGCAGTAATCAGATAGGCATGATTATTGCTCAATTAGATTAATTAATGATAAATAGCATCAAAATAGATGGAAATAATATAGTGTTAAAATTTAATGTATCATTTTAACACTTCTAATCGGAGGAAAATTTATGAGAAGTATAATTAAAATAGTAATAATTGCAGCTTTTATTGGTTTATTGCCACAAGGTATTTATGCTCAGGGCGGTGAAACAGGAGTTGCATTTCTATTATTGGCACCGGATTCTAGAGCCGGAGGTATGGGAGAGGCTGGAGTTGGGCTTGCAGATAATTCTGCTGCAATATTTTGGAACCCTGGAGGTATTGGGTTTTTAGATGGAACAGAAGTAAGTATTACACATAGTAATTGGTTACCTCAATTCAATTTAGATCTTTTCTATGATTATCTAACTTACAGACAATATGTTGAAAGCCTAAATGGAAGTGTTACTGCAAGTATTACTTATATGAACTTTGGTGAATTTGTAAGAACAGGTCCTGATGATCCTACTCCATTAGGAACTTTTAATGCTTTTGATGCAGCTCTTACATTGGGTTATGCAACTAAAATAAATAGTGATATGGGATTAGGATTTAACTTTAGAGTAATTCATAGTAGATTATCTGATCAGCCTACTTCTTTAGAACAAGGTACAGGAACTGCAACAACTGTTAGTTTTGATGTTGGTTGGATGTGGAGACCTGAAAATTTTGATATTTCTTTCTTAGGAGATTTAAGTAAAAAATTTAGTCTTGGAATTAATTTAAGTAATTTGGGTCCAAAAATTAATTACATTGATCAAGCTCAAGCTGATCCAATACCAACTAATTTAAGAGTAGGTATGGCATTCCAATTATTACATAATGATTTTAATTCTCTACTTTATACTTTTGATATGAGTAAACTTTTAGTTGATAGAGATAGTTCAGGATCAGAAAATTTTTATAAAGCAATTTTTTCTTCTTGGTCTAAGAAACCAGTATTCAGATCTATAGATTATTCTATGGGCTTAGAATATACATATGGTACACCTGGTGATTTTCTTTTCTCTTTAAGAACAGGTTTCTTTTATGAAGATCCTTCATTTGGTAATAGAAAATTTGTGACTTTTGGTGCCGGTATTCGTTATGATGTTTATGGCTTTGATTTTAGTTATATAACTACATCAATATTTAAGGGAGGATCAAACCATCCATTATCTGACACGCTTAGATTTAGTGTTAATATTGGTTGGGGAGGTGTTCAAAATAAAACTGTGGGATTGCCTAGAGGAATTTAAGAATCTATGCTAAAATATTTCCTATTTTCTATAATTCTATTTTTTGCATTGGGCAGCATAGCTGCCCAATCTAGTATTAATTACAATACTAAAATTCAATCCAATTTTTCTACAAGTTACACATTTTCTTCTGATACTTTGAAAATCTTAGCTGTGATGGCAGATTTTCAAATAGATAAAGATGAAGCAACATTCGGTGATGGTAGTTTTGGAAGTATATATTCTAAAGATTATGGAAATTCGATAATAGATCCTTTACCACACGACAAATCATATTTTGAAAATCATTTGACCTTTGCTAAAAATTATTTTTCACAAGTATCTAATAATATTTTAATTATTAAATATACTGTCCTTCCCAATGTTGTTACAGTTTCTAAGGCCATGAGAAATTATTCTCCACCCAGAAATTCAGATGATTTTACAAATCTTGCAAATTATTCAAAAGAAGTTTGGGAACTAGCAAGTACTGCCAATTCTGGAATTAATTTTAGTGATTATAATTTATTTATTGTTTTTCATGCAGGTGTTGGTAACGAAGTTACATTACCTGGAAGTCTTGGTATTGAAAAAGATCTGCCATCCATTTTCTTAAGTAATAAATCCCTAAAAAAAATATACGGACAGTTATTTGATGGATTTACATTAAATAATAGTACTTTTAAAATTCCCAACACTATGATAATGCCTGAAACTGAAAGCAGAGAAAGTGAAAATATTTTAGGTACAACACTTGTTGAACTAACTTTTAACGGATTACTAGCAGCAAATATTGGAAGTTTTATTGGCCTTCCTGATCTATTCAACACTAGTACTGGAGAAAGTGCTATTGGAAGATTTGGACTTATGGATGGGGAATCATTTTTTAGTTTTAGAGGTTTATTTCCACCGCAACCATCAGCATGGGAAAAAATAAAATTAGGTTGGACGCAACCAGTCAGTATATCTCCGGGAAATTATAACATTAATTTAATTACAGATATAGCATCAACAATTTCAGATACAGTAATCTTAAAAGTACCAATTAGCTCCAAAGAATATTTCCTAATTGAAAATAGGAATAGAGATGCTAGGAAAGATGGAGCAATAATACAATACATCAGTGGAAGTGATACTCTTCAAAAAACTTTTTTAAAAGATGATTTGGGTTTTAATAATTTTGATACAGATTCTTTAGAAGGAGTTTTAATTAATGTTGAAGAATATGATTGGGCATTGCCCGGTAATGGTATCCTTATTTGGCATATAGATGAAAATATAATTGATGCAAAAATTGACGACAATAAAATAAATGCAGATAGTAAAAACCGTGGTATATTTTTAGAGGAAGCTGATGGCATCTTTGACATAGGAGAACAATTTATTACAGTCATTGGAGATGTTGTTATTGGTCAAGGGGGTCAAGACGATTTCTGGTTTTCAGGCAATCCTTCGGAATTTTACTTAAACAGATTTGCACCTGACACAAGACCAAGTAGTAATTCTAATAATGGTGCAAATAGTTTAATTACAATTTCAAATTTTTCAACCATTTCAAATTCAATGAGTTTTAATGTTAGTTATGGTGATTCTTTAATTACTCCTTTAGTCTATAAAAAATTAAATTTGTCTTCAAACAAAAATCATATCACCGTTTTAGAAAATGTTAATAATGTTTCTTTCAGTGTGGTTTCTGATACTAGCATGTATTTGTTAAATAGTAACGGTGACATAATAAATACCTTCAATGGGTTTTCTATTTTTAAAACAGCTTTTGTAAATACTAATAATATAAATTATTTATTTGGAGTAAATTCAAATAAATTGAATATTTATATGAGTGATGGCTTAAATTCTTTTAATGGCAGCTTAACAATTAATGATTATATCTCAACAACTCCAGTGATTAGAAAAAATCTAAATGATCTATACGAATTGTTAATTGGAACTGCTAATGGTAAAGTCTATATATATTCTCTTGGTAATTTACCTTCTACCTTGCCAAGCCTAAAAGATAGCTTAAGTACGACATCTGGATCTATAAAATTTTTAGCTGCTTCACGAGATTATTATTCGTTTATTAGTGAGCCTATGACTTTAGGACCTACTCCTAATAATAATTTCGGAGATTCCCAAGGAAACTTATCTCCTTTACTTGGTTATAATGCTAACAATTTAGTCTTAACAGAAAACAAAAATGGTGATTATACATCTATCGTATCAACATCTTCAAAAATATTTGTATTTGATAATGGAGTATTAAATAATACAATAGAATTTTCAGATAACTCGTCTAATCAATTTACTAATATTATTTCCTTAACAGATCTTAAAAATGATGGTAATAATTATCTTACATATACATTAGGCAATAAAATTATTGCTCAAAACATCAACGGATTTAATGCGGAAAATTTTCCTTTTAATGATTTGAAAGAGATTGGTTTTTCATCCAATACTATTAGTGCAGATTTTGTTGGTGATGGAAAAGCTGAATTAATTTCAATTACAAATGATGGTAGAATAATAGCTGTTAACGGTAATAACTCACAAATTGTTGATGGTTTTCCTATAATGATGGGAAATTACAATTCACCAAATCTTTCTTATTTTGAATTAAATAATAAAGGCTCTTTGGCTGTTATTGATAGTGCAAATTATTTTTATGTTTGGAGTATCGCTTCAACAAGCGGAAATCCAATTTGGTCTGAAGAAAATGGGAATGCCTTTAATAATAATTTTTTATCTGCGGCAAAATCTGTAAATATTATAAATTCTTTTTTACCCAAGGATAGGACTTATAATTATCCCAATCCTGTTTATGGGACAACGACTAATATCCGTTATTTTGTAAATGAAGATTCAAAAATTAACATTAAAATATTTGATATTGCAGGTGAACTTGTTGCAGAATTAAATAATACAGCTAAAGGTGAATTTGATAATGAAACTATCTGGAATGTCTCAAGAATTCAAAGCGGTGTTTATCTGGCAAGAATAGAAGCTGTTGGTTATAGTGGAAAAACTGAAACAAATATTATTAAAATCGCAGTTGTAAAATAAAGTTAAAAATATATTGAAATATATCTTAACAAAATACGAATCCATTTTTTATACTATAATTTTTCTTATACTATCATTTAGTATAAAATCTTATGCTCAGTTTACTGAATTTCACCCTGAACTTGAATGGTATACAATAAAAGGGAAAAATGTTTCAGTACATTTTCATACTGAATCTGAAAGATCTGCAAGAGTTGTTGCAAAAATTGCAGACGAAGTTTGGGACCCTCTTACTTCACTTTATAATTATGAACCTGATGAAGTTCATTTTGTAATTAAAGATATTGATGATTATTCAAACGGAGCAACTTACTTTTTTGATAACAAAATTGAAATATGGACAAGTACATTAGATTTTGATTTAAGGGGTACACACAATTGGCTCAGAAATGTAATTTCCCACGAATTGACTCATATGATACAGCTTCAGGCTTCAATGAAGTTTTCAAGGAACATACCTGCAATTTATTTTCAGGCATTAAATTATGAAGATGCTAGAAGACCCGACATACTTTATGGTTTTCCAAATGTAGTTGTTTCGTATCCATTAGCAGGAATAAATGTACCGGCTTGGTTTGCTGAAGGTACTGCCCAATATATGCGTCCTGAATTTAATTACGACTCTTGGGACTCTCACAGAGATATGATTCTCCGCTCATATGCTTTAGATAGAAATATGTTAACCTGGGATCAGATGGGTGTATTTGGCAAAACCAGCCTGGGTAACGAATCTGTTTATAATTCCGGATTTGCACTAACAAAATATATCGCACAAAAATACGGAGAAGATAAATTAAGAAAAATATCTGAAGCTCTTTCACAAATTGGCAATTTTACTATTGATGAAGCATTTAATGATGTATTAGGTAAAAATGGGCAGGAGATTTATGATGAATGGAAAAATTTTGTGACAGCTGATTATAAAAATAGAAGTGAAAATGTTTTATCAAATTTAATAACTGGTAAAATTATTGCTGACAAAGGATTTGGAAATTTTTATCCAACTTATATAGATAATGGTAATAAAATAATCTACATCTCAAATAAAACTTCAGATTATTTCTTAGGCTCTAATATTTATTTATTAGACTTAACCACTAATGTTGAATCTAAACTTGTCGATAATGTTCGTTCTACTTTAAATTATTTACCTAAGAAGAATATAATTATTTATTCAAAATTAAGTGATGATAATCAAAATTGGTACAATGTTCACGATATATTTAAATACGATTTAACTACACAAAAAGAAACTAGATTAACTTTTAATCAAAGAGCAAATCAGCCAAATGCATCTCATAAAGGGAATGAAATTGTATTTCTATTTGAAAGAGACGGTACTACAAATTTAGGAGCTGTTGATGCTGAAGGGAAAAATTTCAGACAAATAACCTTCTTTCAAAATGGCGAACAAGTTTATAATCCAAAATATTCACTTGATGATTCTTTTATTATTTTCGGTTATTCAGATAAATCCAGCAGAGACATTGCAAAAGTTGATATAGATGGAAATAATTTTCAAATATTACTTGCTACAAAAGATGATGAACGAAATCCGGTATTTTTTGATAACAACAATTTAATAATTTCATCAAATAAAACAGGCATATTTAATTTATATAACTATAATTTAGTTGATAAAACTTACAAGCAACTAACAAATGTAATCGGTGGTGCTTTTATGCCTAGTATAAATAATAATGGAGATATTGTTTACTCCGGATATACTTCTACAGGTTATAAAATTTTTAAGATTAGTAAGTCAGATCAAGAAAAAGTATTAAATGGAAATGATTATGTGTGGATAAATAATCCTCCTCTAAATATGGATAGTCCTAATGGTGATATATTTAAATTTGATCTTAATGCACTTAAAAATTTTGATGATAACCAAACTCCTACTTATGTTAAAAAAAATTATGGTGGTGCGTTTTCAAGACTTTCATTTTTCCCATACATTCGTTACGACAATTACACAACATCAAATACTTTTCTGCAAAAATTAAAACCGGGGGTTATTGTATCTTCAAATGATATGCTTAACAGATATTCTTTATTTGCCGGTGGGTCTATTAACACAGTAGGGGAAAGAGACCTTTTTCTTAATCTTAGTTTTAGAAATAAGTTACCAGGTCTTTATAATTTAGGTATTAAACCTGAGCTTACACTTGAACTTTATAATGTTACAAGAAAATCCGACTTAAATATTTTCTTTGGTGCAGATACTGTAGGCAATACTGTAAATTATGATTTTATTGTTCCGACAGATGTAACTTATAATTTATTTGAAGTAGATATTTCAGCAAAACAAAATATTATCTCAAGATTTCAAAGTTTAGAGCTCAGGTTTATCTGGAGCAGATACTCTGCTACTTTAAGCAGTTTTTTATTACCAAATAATCTTCTGTATCCAACTACTAATAACACATATTTTATTGGAAGAAATTTACAATTAATATACAGCTACAACAATATCCAACCGAGTGTAAATTCTGATATAAATCCTGTAGGCTTGAAATATGATATTAAATATAGTTATGAATTCAATAAATTTAATCCTGATGATAAGTATGTTGTTGAAGGTGGACTATTACAACCTGCTTTTGATAATTTTAATTTTTCCAAATTTGAATTCAATTCTCAATATCATATGGCTTTAAAAGAAGATCAAACCTTAACTTTTAGAGCACGAGGAGTTACAATTTTAGGTCCAACCCGTCCGGATTTTTTTGATTCCTATGTTGGTGGGCTATTGGGTATGAGATCCTATCCTTTTTATTCAATCTCAGGTAATGAAATAGCTTGGGTAAATGTTACTTACAGAATTCCTGTTCTAACTAATATAGACACTAGGTGGAACCAATTATATTTTGATAAAATTTTTGTCTCAGTTTTTGCTGACATAGGTAATGCCTGGGATTCCGGTTTCCCTTCAATAAATGATTTTAAAAAAGGTGCCGGAGCCGAACTTAGAGTAATGATGAATTCATTCTATATTTTTCCTACTGCATTATTTGTTAGTGCTGCTTATGGCTTTGATAAGTTCACAACTACTGTAAGAGATCAACAAATTACTTATGGGAAAGAGTGGTGGTTATACGGGGGAATTAGTTTTGGATTTGATTTCTAATTAATTAAGTTGTCTTAATATGAAAATAAAAAATTACATACTGTTAATAATATTTTTAGGTACTCCTTCTATAATATTTTCTCAGATAAATGAGACAAATAATTATGCACTTACGGGTAATTTAAAATCTGATTCAAAATTAGTATTAGAAAATAATTTAACTGTACAAGTTCCAAATATTGTTTTAGATAATTCTAATAAGAAAAAACCAATGCTTGCAGGATTATTTTCTTTAATATTTCCGGGAGCGGGAGAATTTTATTCAGAAAGTTATTTGAAAGCAGGAATCTTTGCAGCATTAGAGGCAATTGTTGTTACTACAGCTATAGTTTATAATAAAAAAGGTGATGATCAGACAACAAGTTTTGAAAATTTTGCTAATCAGAATTGGGATGTGAAAAGATATGCTCAATGGACTATAAATAATATCAATAATATCAATCCATCAGTTGATCCTAATAATTTTAATGTATTTAAAAATGATGGTTCTGTAGATTTTAGTGAATTAAATAAATTAGAAGGGGCTTTGGGTAGTGGATATTCTCACATATTGCCACCATTTGGAGATCAGCAATATTACGAGTTGATAGGAAAATATCCTCAGTACAGTCATGGTTGGAATGATGCTAATCAAAGTGATACTGACTTTCATATTATTTCACCTAATTTCTTATTTTATTCAGGTGAAAGAGGCAAAGCGAATGATTATTATAATATTTCAGATAAAGCAATTATAGGTATTTATATAAACCATTTATTAAGTGCTATAGATGCGATTTGGAGCACTAATAATTACAATGAAAATTTAGTTGTAAAAATGAAAGTCGAGAATCTGCAATTTGCAGGAAAGAATGAACTTGTGCCCACAATTGATTTAAAAATTCATTTTTGAATTCTAATCAAAAAAAATATCTAATCTGATTAAATAACTTACATTACGCAATATGATTTGTGAATTGCTACGACTTTTAAGTCGTGGCAAGAAAACACTACGAAAACCCCGGGCTTTAGCCCAAATTGTTTTGTTTTTTTTGACTAAAGTCCAGAATTTTGAGGTCTTTTTAATCCACGCCCTAAAGGGCGTGGCAAGTCAAAAACAGATTTTGCGTAAGATGATTAAATAAGAAGTATTTGTAACTTATTGAAATACTTTTCTATTTATATATTGCTTATTTTTATCCTATGAAAAAACCCTTAGTTGTAATTGTAGGAAGACCAAATGTAGGTAAATCAACATTCTTTAACCGTTTAGTTGGTAGAAGAGATGCAATTGTTGATGATTTAAGCGGAGTTACAAGAGATAGAAATTACGGTGAAGTTGAGTGGGCTGGTAAGCATTTTCGATTGATTGATACAGGTGGTTTTGTACCGGATTCAATAGACCAATTTGAAACTGCAATACGGGAGCAGGTCAAAATTGCACTTGAAGAATCTGATTCAATAATATTTATTGTTGATGTCAAAACAGGCATCAATCCAATGGATAGTGAAATATTAATTATGTTGAGAAATTCTAATAAGAAATTCTATGTAGTGGTTAATAAAGTAGATAATAAAAATCTTGAATTATCTGCAACAGAATTTTATCAACTTGGTATTGAAAAATATTATGATATATCAGCTACAATGGGAAGAAATATTGGTGATTTTTTAGATGTTTTAACTGAAGATTTTGTTATTGATACCGATGAAGTTGAAGATGAACGATTAAAAATAGCAATTGTTGGCAGACCTAATGTCGGTAAATCATCTCTTACAAATGCCTTACTTGGCTATGATAGAAGTATAGTTACATATATCCCTGGAACAACAAGAGATAGTATAGATTCGATATTAAAATATTATGGGAAAGAAATAGTTTTAATTGATACTGCAGGATTAAGGAAAAAGAAAAAAGTAAAAGAGAATATAGAATTCTTTTCTAATATTAGAAGTCTTAAAGCTATTGGTGATTGTGATATAGCAATTGTTATGCTTGATGCTCAATTTGGTTTGGAAAAACAAGATCAAAAAATAATTGATGAAGCAATCAGATGGAGAAAAGGTGTAATCATTTCTGTAAATAAATGGGACCTAATTGAAAAAGAAACTAATACTGCTAAGGAAATGTCAAAAAAAATTAATTATGCGTTAGGATCAGCTAATTATATACCGATTGTTTACTCATCAGCTCTTACAAAACAAAGAATTTATAAATTAATTGATATTGCTTTAGAGATAGAAGAGAGAAGAAAGAAAAAAATACCAACCAATGTGTTAAACGATACATTATTACCTGAGATAAATAAAACACCTCCACCTTCAACAAGTACAGGTAAAGAAATTAAAATAAAATTTATTTCGCAAGTAGGCAGTAACTATCCAGTATTTCTATTTTTTACTAATTATCCTAAATATGTACCTACACATTACATAAAATTTTTAGAAAATTTAATCAGAAAAAATTTTGGTTATTTTGGCGTACCAATAACTTTAAGTTTTAAAGAAAAGTAGTGGATAAAAAAAATATTATAATAATTGGAGGAAATGCTGCTGGTCCGGCTGCTGCAGCAAAAGCAAAAAGAGTGGACCCTAATGCCAATGTAATTATGATAGAGGCAGGTGAATACATATCAACCGGTACATGTGAACTGCCTTATGTTTTATCAAGTGATATTAATAGTTATAAGGACATAATATTTTATGATAAAGAAAAATTTAAGGAAGAAAAGGGTGTTGAAGTTCTTACAAATCATTTTGTAGAATCTATTAATAAAAAGGAAAGAGTGATAAATATTTTAGATAAGGAAAATGCGAGAAACATTTCTTTACCTTATGACAAATTAGTCTTATGTACTGGCTCTAATTCAATCAAGTTGGAAAAATATTCTCAATATAAAAATGTATTTAGTTTAAAAAATATTTCTGATCTTTTATCAATCAATAATCATATCTCAAATAACCAGGTAAAAAAAGTACTTGTTGTTGGAGCAGGTTATATCGGTATAGAAGCTACTGAAGCGTTATCTAAAATTGGATTAAATGTTACTCTTTTAGAATTGGAGAAATTACCTTTTCCTCAAAGTGAGTTGGAAGTTCAAAATCTGGTATTCGAATGTCTAAAGAATAATGGTATTAGTTTTTACGGGAATTCTAAAAATGTTCAAATTATTTCTGATTATGATAAGATAAAGAGTTTTAAAATTGATGGAAGAATACTAGAGATTGATTTAGTTCTAACTGCAATAGGTGTTAAACCAAATATTAAATTAGCAAAAGAAACAGGTTTAGATATAGGGACAACAGGAGCTATCAAAGTTAACAATAAACTTAGGTCTTGTAATTCAAATATTTATGCAGCAGGTGACAATATTGAAGTAATTAATCGTATTACTAATAGATCTGATTATATACCTCTTGCTACTATAGCACATCAAACAGGACATATTGCAGGTGAAAATGCAGCTGGCGGCAACCTTTTTCTACAACCTGTTGTTAAAAATATTGCTGTTAAAATATTTGATTATTATTATACACAAGTTGGTTTAACGCAAAAAGAAGCAGTGTTAAACAATATTAATTCTGATCAAGTTACTGCTGTTAGACCAAATCTAGTAAAAGTGATGCCTAAAAGCAGAAATGTATTTGGGAAAATTGTGTACAATAAAAATTCTAAATTAATTTTGGGTGCTACTTTCTTTGGTGGACATGAAGTATCTGGTTATGCAAATATCATTTCTACTTTTATCAGTAATAAAATAGAAGTGAATAAATTGAGCAAAATAAACTTTAATTATACTCCGCCACTTTCACCAATGATTAATTTACTCTCTACCTTGGGTAGAAAAATAAATTGATAATTAATATTAAATAGAGATTATAATGGATCAACTAAAAAATTTTACAGATGTTAAACATCCTGTATTAAAAAGAGATCTTACAATTTTAAGGGAAACTACAACTTTACCCGAGAGATTTAGATCTGCAGTTAAAAGAATTTCTAATGTACTTGCTGTAGAAATAAGCAAAGAATTTGATCTAATTGAAAAAGAAATTGATACTCCATTAGAAAAAACATCTGGTTTTTTTTTAGATGTTGATGTTGTGCTTGTTCCGGTACTAAGGGCAGGCCTTGGAATGGTGAGCGGATTTTTGTCAGTTTTACCAAATGCAAAAGTAGGTCACATTGGTTTACAACGAGATGAAAATACATTAGAGCCAATTGAATATTATTATAAGACTCCTAAAGATTTAAATAAATCAAAAATAATTTTACTTGATCCTATGCTTGCAACTGGCGGAAGTTCTTTAGCTGCAATTTCATTTTTAAAAAAGAAAGGTGCAAAGGATATTGTTTTTGCATGTCTAGTAGCTGCACCCGAAGGGGTGAAATTATTATATAAGGAACATCCTGAAGTAAAAATATTTGGAGCAGCATTAGATAGAGAATTAAACGATAAGGGATATATTTTACCAGGATTAGGCGATGCAGGAGACAGAACATTTGGCACATTATAAATTAGTATTGTTAATATTTTTTATTTTATTCTTTGCTGAAAGAAATTCTGCACAAGATTTCTTGCCACCCAAAACCGATTCTTTAATTACTCTAGGTTTAGATGCAATAATAAATCAGAATTATGATGAAGCTAAACAATATTTTCTGGGTTTGGAGAAGTATGATAAAATTGATCCACTAGGTAAGATATATTTAGCTGTTACATCAATCTCTAGATCATTTGATCTTGGGGAAGAATATAATTGGGATTATATTTCAAAATTATTAGGAGAAGCAATTGATATTGCGGAAAAAAATTATGAAAAAGATCCTATGTCTGTGATGAAAGTTTATACCCTGGCACTTGCAGAAGGATATAATGCATATATAAAAGGACTTAATAATAATTGGTTCTCTGCTATATCTAACGGATATGAAGCAATAGGTAATTTTGAAAAATGTTTAATGATCGATTCAACTTTTTATGATGCATACACTGCTATTGGTACTTTTAAATACTGGAAAAGTAAAAAAGTAAGTTTTTTACCGATGGTAAGTGATGAAAGAAATTTGGGAATTAAATACTTAGAATTAGCTACTACTAAATCTAGGCACTCAAATTATTTAGCTGTTAATTCTTTATTATGGGTTTACATTGATACAAAAGAGTATAGTAAGACAATAGAATTAGCAAATAAAATTTTAAGTAAATATCCAAGAAGCAGATTATTCAAATGGGGATTAGCAAGAGCATATGAATCTATTGACTTTAAAAAATCAATTGAAGTTTACAATGAAATATTAAATGACTACAATTCGATAAAAGGATTAAACGGATATCATCAAATTGTCTTAATGCATTTAATAGCGCAATTAGAATATAGAGATGGTAATAAGCCCAAAGCTTTGGAATTATGTAACATTATACTAAATAAAAAAAATCTATCTGAATATGTTAAGGATGAGTTAGACAACAGACTGGAAAGAGTTAAGCAACTTAGAGAATCTATTATAGAAAGTACTAAATAAATAATAATTAGTAGAATAATAATTAGTAGAAAAAATTGAATTTAACAGATAGTAAATATGAAAAACTCAGAGACAATTTATTAGAAACCTGTCGTCAGAATCTTCCTAAGGTAGATGAAAAACTGATAATAAAGAGTCTTGAGTTTGCAATTGAAGCACATAAAAATAATACAAGAGCTTCTGGCGAACCATACTATACTCATCCATATGAAGTAGCATTAATCGTTGCTAAAGAATTTCCTTTAGATGATATCACTGTGGCCAGCACACTTTTACACGATGTAGTTGAAGACACTGAGTTTGACTTAGACCTTATTAGAAGAGAATTTGGTAAAGAAGTAGCTGATATTGTTGATGGAGTGACAAAGATCAGTGGAATATTCCGTGGTAAAGAAATCACTCAAGCAGAAAATTACAGAAAAATGCTTCTTTCTATGGTTAAAGATATAAGAGTGATATTAGTAAAATTTGCAGACCGATTGCATAATATGAGAACTCTTGATTTTGTTAATTCTGAAAAACAAAGAAGGATAGCACAAGAAACACTGGAAATATATGCTCCATTTGCCAACAGATTTGGTCTGGGTCAATTAAAATGGGAATTTGAAGACTTAGCATTTAAGTATTTGAATCTTGAGGCATACGAAGAAATAACAAAAAAAATTAAAAGCAAAAGAAAAGAAAGAGAATCATATATAAAAAAATTTAGTGAACCTCTCCGTAAAAAATTGGAAGAATATGATCTTGATTTTGAAATTAATGGAAGAGCAAAACATCTTTACAGTATTTATAGAAAAATGATTAGAAGAAACAGACCGTTTGAAGAAATATATGATTTGTTTGCTGTAAGAGTAATCTTAAATACTGAAGATAAAAATGACTGTTATACAACTTTGGGTGTTGTTAATCAATTCTATATGCCTATTCCAGATAGATTTAAAGATTATATCTCTATTCCTAAATCCAATGGTTATCAGTCAATTCATACAACTGTTGTCGGACCAGACGGAAGATTAGTAGAAGTTCAGATACGAACATCAAAAATGCACGAGGTTTCTGAGAAAGGTGTTGCTGCTCATTGGCGTTATAAAGAAGATATGGCAACTACAGATAAAGAGTTGGAAGATTGGGTGGATTGGATAAGGGATATTTTTGAATCAGCAACTAAGGATGATGCAAGGAAAGAACTATTAGAGAGTTTTAAACTAAATCTCTACCAATATGAAATTTATGTTTTTACTCCTAAAGGAGAACTTAGGAGATTACCTGCAAACTCTACACCTGTAGATTTTGCTTTCGAAATACACAGCAAAGTTGGGTATCACTGCATTGGTGCTAAAATTAATGGAAAGATTGTGCCACTTGATTCAATATTACACAGCGGTGATCAAGTTGATATTATTACATCAAAAAATCAACATCCTAATAAGAACTGGATAAAATTTGTTACAACACATAAAGCTAAATCTGCTGTAAGGAAATGGATAAACAAAGAAGAAGAGGATATTATTGAGGTTGGTAAATCTCTATGGGAGAAAAAAGTTAAGAAAATGAAATTATCTTTTTCTCAAAGTGATCTAAATAAAATAATAACAAAACTAAAATTTGAGGATGTAAGACATTTTTATAGGTCGCTTGCTCTAGGCAAAATAAATATTGATGAAATTTTAACTGCTGCCGCAATACCGGAAGAAAAAACAGAAGTACCGGGATTAAAATTTGAAAAATTTACTGATATTGCCAGAGGTCAAAGAGGCAATGTAATTGTTGATGGTGATAAAAAAGGAATTCTATATACTTATGCAAAATGTTGCAATCCTATCCCTGGTGATCCAATAATTGGCTTTATAACTGTTGGTGAGGGGATAAAAATTCATAAAAAAACATGCAACAATATGTTAAATTTAACTCAGGAAGATTCCAGTAAATTATTTGCCGTTCAATGGCCTTCTTCTGAGGATTCTTTATTTGTTGCTGGCTTAACAGTAAAAGGAGAAGACGCCCCAGGTTTATTGAATGATATTTCTCATGCAATTGTTACTTATCAAAATACTAACATAAAATCTATAAATATTACTACAACTGATTCTACATTTGAAGGAAATGTTACAATTTATGTTAAAAATTTGGAACATTTGTCAAGATTAGTCGATAGACTTAAAAAATTAAAAAATATTTATTCAGTAGAAAGATTTGACCAATCATAAATGTCTGATATTTTAAATCTAAAAAGAATACTAGCAATTGATTACGGTAAAAAGAGAATTGGCCTTGCTTTAACAGATCCTTTATTAACCTTTGCATATCCATTTGAAACAATACAAAATAATAAATCGGTTCTGGTGCAATTAAAAAAAATTATCGAAGAAAAAAATATTATAAAAATTATTCTTGGTTATCCTTCAAGAGAAGATGGCAAGGTGTCTAGACTAATACCGGAAATCAATAATTTTAAAGACAAATTGTTTAAAAATTTTAAGATAGAAGTAGTTCTTTGGGATGAAATGTATACATCCAAGATGGCAGAAAAGATAGTTGTTGATTCTTATAAAAAGAAAAAAAAAAGAAAAGATAAAGGGTTAGTTGACAGGAATGCAGCAGCAATTATGCTTCAGGAATATTTAGATTCTAAAGAATAGATAATTAAAACTAAAATAAAATTATTGACATTTATAAGCTGAAAAAGTATTTTCAGTATAACAAATAAACAAATAAATGGGAGCAACTACATGACACTGGACGCACTCGGAATGGTCGAGACAAAAGGACTTGTCGGATCAATTGAAGCTGCTGACGCAATGGTAAAAGCAGCAAAAGTAGAATTACTCGGAAAAGAAACTATTGGTGGTGGATATGTAACCGTAATGGTTCGTGGTGATGTTGGAGCTGTAAAAGCAGCAACGGATGCAGGTGCAGCAGCGGCACAGAGAGTAGGTGAACTAGTTTCAGTACATGTAATCCCTCGCCCGCATGCTGAAGTAGAAAGTATTCTTCCAAAAAGAAAGTAGTAAATTATGCATACGGCTTTGGGGTTAATTGAAACAAAGGGTTTAGTAGCTGCAATAGAAGCTGCTGATACTATGGTAAAAGCTTCAAATGTAAAATTATTGGGTAAAGAAGTAACTCAAGCTGCATTAGTTACAATTATAGTTACCGGTGATGTTGCAGCTGTTAAATCAGCAGTTGATGCTGGAGCTGCAGCAGCTAAAAGAGTTGGGGAAGTCATTTCTACACATATAATCCCTCAGCCAGATTCTCAAATTTCAATAATAATACCTGAAATAGATAGTCAAGAAATAATTTCAAAACACTTATCTTCTACTGCTAAAGAATCAGTACAAAAAACTACAGTTGCAAAAGAAACAAAGAAAAGACCTATTATTAAAATTAAAGTGGAATCTGAAGAACAAAAATCAGAAACATCTTCTGAAACTATTGCAAGATTACGAAAAGAAGCTTTAGGTGATAAAGTTGTGGATACAAAAGAAGAAAATGTAAAAGAATTTTCTAAGGAAAAGGGGACTTCAAATTTAGATTTAAATGAATTGGAGTCTATGAATGTACATCAATTAAGAAAATTAGCTAGGAGCATTGAGGGGTTTCCAATTCAAGGAAGGGAAATCTCCCGTGCAAATAGAAGTACTTTACTCGGATATTTTAACAGCCTCTAATATATCAATCTTAATTTATAAATTAATTACTCAGGGAAAAGAAATTGTTGAACATATTGTAAAGCCACTTGCTATTTTTACTGATGTTCGACTATTTAGAGGTAAAGATCATCCTGTAAATGCCCAAAATATAATTAATCTTTTCTTTTTCAAACGAACATATTTTTTCTTTCTAATACATTTGATAATTATAATTAACTTAGAAGGAAATTTTATTGATATAAAAGTTGATTGTTTTTATTGTTTGAGTTTAATTATTCGTCTACTAAAATTTTAGTAAGTGAAAGCAGCTGTAATTGCTATACTTTTTGAAGTAAAGGTTTTTTACTTCTTGTTCTTTGGGTAGGTATCCACTTAATTTGATTCACTTTATTTAACTTGTAATCAAGATGGGCACAAACATTATTAAAATAATTGAACGCTTGAAGAGGGTTTTCATAAGGGCTAAAATATTTATGTACATCTCCATCTGCCCAGTATTTGGTACACATATAATAAAAATGATCTGAAGTGGTAAGTTTTTTCCAAATATCCAATAACTTAGTACAGCTTTTATTATATACAGCATCTTCCAATTCATAAATTCTGCGTAAAGCTTCGTGTTGTAGGGCATTACTGCGCCAAGCCGATAAATCTCTTTCAATGTCTGCCCAAGAACTTATGTCCGATACATTATAATCGCCTTTTATTGGATATGTCTGAATTACTTCTGAAGGAGTTTTAAAATCAAAGTCCGAATGTTTAAAAATATACTCAGGAAGTTTCTCAAGGAAATTGAAGATTCCTGTTTTTGCCCATTGGTGTTCGCCAAAGGTTTCATAATCCATAAATAAATTCACCACATCACCGCTTCCGGCTATGCTGTGTATCCAGTGTGCATAGGTTTCTGCGTTTAATGGAAACTCTTTCCAGTGCCTATCGGAAAACCTAAAGGCTATATCATCACTAAGTTTATAATTTTTAAGAAGTATAGGGAAATTGGAATTTTCCGGTGGATGATGAATATAATTAGGAGATTTATAACCCAAAAGCTTTTCAACACCTTCAGCAATAATTGCTTTGTATCCTAATTGAGATATATACGAAGCTATCTCATTGTTATATATTAACTCAGTATTTCTAAATACAACCGGTTCAATACCAAAAAGCTGTTTTATTTTTTCTTTATGTTGTTGTATTTGTTTTTTAAACTCTTCTTTAGAGTACAAGTAACTTAGTGAATGATAATAGGTTTCAGAAAGAAGTTCTACACAACCTGTATCTACTAATTTTTTAAAAGAGTCTAAAACATCCGGACGCCAATTTTCAAATTGCTCTAGAGTAACACCTGATAAGGAATAGCTTATCTTAAAAGCACCATTGTACTTTTTAATAAGATTATAGAATATTTGATTAGCAGGTAAGTAACATTTTTCGGCAACCTTATTTAATACATTTCTGTTTTTTATATCATCAAACACATTATCACGATATCCAATATCAAAAAAAGTGAATTGCCTTAGTCTATAAGGCTGATGAACTTGAAAGTAAAAACAAATAGATGTCATTTTTTTTAGTTTAAAAGTTTATAATATTCACTTATTATTTTTTCTGCAGAGGCATTCCAGCTTACTTTAGTAAGTTCTTCCCTCTGTTTTTCTACAACCCTTAAGCGTTTTTTATTGTCTTGCAGCAATTCTACAATTTGTCTCGAAAATTTATTCGTATCCCAAAAATCAGCTTTGAGTGCTGACAAAAGTACTTCAGCAGCACCGGATTGTTTTGTGATAACACATGCTACACCGGCTCTTGCCGCTTCAAGAGCAGTAAGTCCGAAAGGTTCCGAGACGGAAGGCATAAAGTAAACATCAGAAGTAGCTAACAATGCGTTTACTTCATCTCGCTTAATAAATCCTGTAAAAATGGTATACTTACTGAGTTTTTCATAGGCACCTTGCATCATTAACTTTTCAAGTAAATCACCTGAACCCGCTATCACAAATCGTACATTTTTATAAACAGAAACAACTTTTTGGATAGTCTCTAACAAAAACCCGGGACCTTTTTGAGAAGTAATTCTACCTAGGAAAGTAACAATTTTTTGCGGAATATTATGACGCCATCTTTTAATTAAATCATCTTCTATTGCATTGTGTATAGGTATTAATTTTTCTTCTGATATGCCATAATTTTTAATTATGCATTTTTTTGTATAACCACTAACTGGGAATATTATATCTGCAAATTGCATAGTCTTAAGTTCAATATTATAAATTTCATTTTGTGTATCGGCACTAATTCTATCAGTTTCCAAGGCATGTATATGAAGGGCTAATGGTTTGTTTGTTATCTGTTTTACAGCTCTGCCGGCACTAAAAGTAATCCAATCATGGCAATGTATAATATCAAAAGTTAGGTATAGCGAGACCGTAGCAATTACTGTTTTGAAGGCATTCATTTTTTCCCATAGGTCCCATCCATATACTTCATCAGATTTAAAAAGATTCAAGTAACTGATACTTTTTAAATTGATATCATTTCTACTTAAATTATTATCTAAATTGATATCATTTCTACTTAAATTATTATCTAAATATTCTGTTGTAAAGGGATAAACCGAAGTTACTTCTGAAGACTTAAAATAAACACGATTATGCATAAGGTTATTAAATTCTGGAGTGTTGAGATCTTCTTCAATAGTATTTAATCCATATACAGTAATGTTATCATCAATTGGTGTTTCTTTATCTTTATAAGGGATTATCAGTTTAACATGCATAAACTTACTAAGAGCTTTAACTAGACCGTGTGTGGCAATGGCAAGCCCTCCCACCATTCTTGGAGGATATTCCCAACCAATAACCAATACACTTTTGTTTTTCAAATTATCCATGTTATCCTTTTCAAATCCTAATATTTTTTTTCATTTTATTATTTTATCATATTGACTAGATGATCACCCACTCTTAAAGCATTTGCCATAATAGTTAATGATGGATTAACCGCAGCACTTGATGGAAAGAAGCTTCCATCTACAACATAAAGATTATCAACATCGTGTGTCCTGCAATTCAGATCTAAGACACTCGTTTCAGGATCCTTTCCGAATCTGCATGTGCCAACTTGATGTGCTACCCCTTCTAGCGGAATTTTTTTCTTCAAGTAAATTGAACATGGAATAATTTTTTCACCACAGTCAATTGACTTTAAAACTTCAGTCCATCTTTTAAGTAAACGGTTATAGGCTTCTTTATTATTATCAGTATAGTTTAGCTGGATGTTTCCGTTCTTTAGTGTTACGCGGTTATTCTGATCAGGCAAATCCTCTGCTGTTATCCACCAATCAATTGAGTGTTTTGCCATTTGATCTAAAACAGCACCGGGAGTCATTGCAGGCGCATCACCTTCAAGCATTTCTTTGTTTGCTTTACCAAGTAACTGTACATGTCCCATTGGGAAATCAAAACCTTTTTCGCCCCAATAGAAATCATTTACAGCCAGTGTTTTTTGGAATATTGTTGGATTAAGTTTTTTAGTTAAACCTAAAATAGCTCCGTTCTGATGTTTCATAAAATTTCTACCAACCTGATCGGAACTGTTTGCAAGGCCATTTGGATGTTTTTCATTTGCAGATTTTAAGAGAAGAGCAGCCGAGTTAATTGCACCGGCACATAGCACAAAAATATCTGCAGAAAAATCTTCTATCTTGCCATTAATTTCTGTTTCAACATATTTAACTTTTTTACCAGAATCATCAGTTAATATCTTATTTACTTTTGCATTTGTTATTAAGGTAACATTTGGGTATTTGGCAGCAGGTCGCACACCAACAAGATCAGCATCAGCTTTTGCATCAACAAGGCAAGGAAAACCATCACAAGTATCGCAGCGAATACAATCACTCAACACACGATTTGCTTCATTCAAATTTACGCCAAGAGGAATATAAAATGGCTTGAATCCCTTTTTAGATAAATCATTATGAATTTCCTGGATTCTTGGTTCGTGAGAAACTTTATCAAATGGATACTCGGAACTTCTCTTTGGTTCAGTTGAATCCAATCCTTGCTTACCGTGAACATGATAAAGTTTTTCTGCTTCATTGTAATAAGGTTCTAAGTCATTATACTTTAATCCCCATTCGGGTGAGACGCCGCCTTTGTGAATTACTTTTTCAAAATCTTTTTCGCGTAATCTGAAAAGTGCGGCACCGTAAACTTTTGTATTACCACCAACCCAATAACCTGTACCGGGATGTAGTGGATTTCCATCTTTATCATACCAAATTTCTTTTGTGTGATAACGATCGTTTTGAAACACTTCTTTTGTATTCCAGTTATCTTTTTCTCTTGGAAGAAAAGAACCGCGTTCAAGTATTAAAATTTTTTTCCCGCTAGGTGCAAGTTTATGAGCCAATGTTCCGCCGCCTGCTCCGGTTCCTATAATTATTATATCGTAATTATTTTCCACTTATTCTCCAATCTATGCTTTAATCGAATTATTATAACCACAATTAAAAATACATCGCACTTTGTTATCGTGATTTAATTTTGCACAGATAACATTTTCTTTACCTTTTATTAAAACATATAATTGAGCAGCGAGCAGCATCCCGATTGGTGGCGCTGTCAAGTATATCCAAAATGCAGTCCAAATGTTAGAAGGAAATGCAGAAGCAAAAGACCGCGCAGGATTTATACTCATTCCGGAAATTGGAGCTTCAACTGAAATAAAAATTGCAAGCATTACTCCGGCTATTGCACCTGTGTATTTTGCCAAACTAATTTTGTTTGTAGTGAATAACACCATTGCCATTAGTAAAAAAGACATTAAAGCTTCTGCGATAAATGGGATTGTTATTGAATTATTTTCTGGTACCGTTATTACATAATTAACTGGCGGATTAGCAAATACTTGCCCAAAGATCAGGTAAACAATATAAACTCCAACCGTTCCACCGATAAATTGAAATATCATGTAATACATTGCATCCCAAAATTTTATTTTGCCAAGCCTGTAAAAAGTTAAAGTCAGTGCGGGATTCATATGTGCACCGGATCGCTTTCCCATTTTAGAATTGATAAGAAAAACTGCCGTTAATCCCATAGCAATACCGATTAATGTTAATCTTATCTGTTCAATTGGAATTAATTGCTTAATAACCGAACCATCATATTCAATCAAAGCAACAAATACACCCGCGGAAATCATAAAGATACCCAGCTCTGCGGCTTCCATTAAATATTCGGGATAATGATTTTTAAATCTATCGATCATTTAGTGCCATTATATTTTTTGTATATCCTTAATAACTCTGCTACACTCCATGCTTGTGCAACTGCACCTTTGGCATTGTGCGGAGATTCTCCATCAAAGATTTCAGATACTGTTCCAATACACGCTTTAGAAAGATGTGGGATAATATTAGTAAATATTTTTTGAATTTTATTTTGTGCTTTATCTCCATAAACATAATAAAGAGCATCGGCATAAGCTCCGATAAGCCAAGACCAAACTGTGCCTTGATGATACGCTCCGTCCCTAGAATATTGATTTCCTTGATAAACCATTTTGTAATTCGGATCTACAGGAGAAAGACTTCTCAAACCATAAGGTGTCAGCAATTCTTTCTCTATTAGATTCATTATTTTTTTGCCTTTTACTTTTGTAATAAGAGGAAAGGGAAGGCTTAATGCAAAGAGCTGATTAGGTCTAACAGACGGATCTTTGTAATCGTTATTAATGTAATCAAAAAGATAATTTCCTTTTTCGTTCCAAAATTGTTTGTTAAAGGATTTCTTTGTTGCTTTACTTTTTTTATTATAGTTATCGACTGAATCGGAGTTTCCTATTTCTTCAGATAGAAATTCCATGATTTTAATTGCATTGTACCATAAAGTATTTATCTCAACGGCTTTACCTGTTCTCGGTGTTACTACCCAATTGTCAACTTTTGCATCCATCCAAGTTAATTGCACACCGTCTTCTCCGGAATAAAGTAACCCGTCAGTGTCTTCATGAATGTTATACCTTGTTCCTTTTTCATGCCACTCAATGATATCTTTTAATTTCGGATATAAATATTCAAGTACAAATTTTTTATCTTTTGTTTCAAGATAGAAATAATAAATAGCGATGAAAAACCATAATGTTGCATCAACTGTATTGTATTCCGGTTTTTCAGCTTCATCAGGAAAACGGTTAGGAAGCATTCCCATATCAATATAATTTGTAAATGCTTTTAATATTTTTTTTGCATCAGCATATCTTTTGGTGGCTAATGTTAAGCCGGGTAAAGAAATCATTGTGTCCCTTCCCCAATCTCCAAACCAGTGGTAACCGGCAATTATTGTTTTTAATTGTTTATCCTTTCTTACTATAAACTGATCGGCAGCAAGAAGTAAAACATTCCATACATCCGTAACGGGCATGGTTTTATTAACTAAATTATTCCTTCGTCTTGTTTCTAGCAACACTAACTCAGATGGAACTTTTAAATATGGGTCTTCTGTTGAAATTAAAAAGCATATTTCACTGTTGGGTTTAATATTACTTTTGAATGTCCCCGGAGTAAAAAGATTTTCTCTAAAATCAAGTCCTCTATTCCTTTCCTCAGGGAATTCAAAATTATAATATATATCAGGAGAATTAATAAATTCTGCGTCGGTAGTTTTGATATAAACTGCTTGCTCTTCGTTTGCTTTTTTTAAGAGTAGTATGTTATCAAAATGATCAATTGAATAGTCAGTTGTATTAATAGAATTTTGAAGTGAATGATAATACCTTGATGACAAAAATGGTTTTATTTCAAATTCCACAGGATTGCTGTTATCAAAAAATTTATAAGAAACTATTACAGTATTTTCACCATAAATGCATGAGATAGTTTTTTTTATTTTTATTCCGGCAACATGAAATAAAAATTCAGGAAATATTCTTTTTTCAAATTTATAAAAATTACGATATCCTTCAGGTTGAACAGCATTTGGATAAATATTTGTTGAAAGATTATAAGTCTTGCCGTCAATAAGTACCGTCTCATCTAATCCGGAAACTACGGTTTGTCTATTAACAGGCGATGAAAGAGCGGACATTAATAGTGAATGATATTTGCGTGTATTAGTGCCGATAATTGTTGAACTAGACCAGCCGCCAATTCCGTTTGTTTCAATCCATTCATATCTTAACAGCTCTGCTAAGTCATTGTCTTTATTGCATACTTGACCAAACATTTTTAATCCTCATAATAGATTATTAAATTATAATTATATTGTGCTTATCCGCCGGTAGAAAATCCCGGGTACAAAGTCATTCCACCGTCGATATAAAGGCTTGTCCCGTTTATATAGTCGGCATAATCAGATGCTAACCACGAAGCGGCTCTGCCAATATCTTCAACTTCCCCAATCCGATTATAGGGAATAAGTTTCATCAGTTCATTATAAGCTTCAGGTGTTTGCCAAGCGGAAGTATTAATCGGAGTTCTAATTGCGCCTGGGGCAATACTGTTTACACGAATTCTAAACGAGGCAACTTCTTGTGCGATACTTTTCATCATAAGCATAACACCGCCCTTTGAAGCCGCATAGTTTACATGACCGGCCCAAGGAATAACTTCGTGAACAGAGCTTATATGAATTATTTTTCCTGCCGCACACGAAATATCCGGTATAACTCCTCTTCGTTTGAATTCTTTAATTGCTTCTCTCGAACAAAGAAATTGTCCGGTAAGGTTAACATTAATTACTGTGTTCCATTGGTCGAGAGTCATCTTATCAATAGGAGCATCTTTTTGAAGTCCAGCATTATTTATCAAAATATCTATGGTACCAAATTCTTCAATCATTTTTTTGAACATGGCTATTACATCATTTTCATTTGACACATCCGCGTATTGAGCATACGCTTCTACTTTGTAAGTAGCCTTTATTTGCTCAACAAGTTCAAAGGCTTCTTTTTCGTTACCGACATAATTGACAACTACATCTGCTCCTGCTTTTGCCAATTCAATCGCAATTCCTTTTCCTATACCTGAATTAGCACCTGTTACCAAAGCCTTCTGACCTTTTAACATTTTGATTTCAGAACAAGCCGGCATTACAACTTGGGGTAAGTTTTTAATTTTTTGTTTAATCATTTCACCTTCTTTATTGTTTTTTTGGTTGAAGAATTTTAGCAATCAAGCCTGTCCATCCGGTTTGATGAGAAGCACCAACACCTCTTCCGTTATCACCGTGGAAATATTCGTGATACAAAATGTAATTCTTAAAATGTGGATCTGTTTGTATTTTACTATTATAACAGAATACTGGTCTTAATCCATTTTTATCTTTTAAGAATATTTTAGATAATCTTTTTGCTATCTCATCTGCAGCATCTTTTATTGTTACAAAATTTCCGGAATTGGTCGGGCACTCAATCTTAAAATCGTCCCCGTAGTAATGATGAAATCTTTGAAGAGATTCTATAATAAGAAAATTTACCGGAAACCAAATTGGACCTCGCCAATTTGAATTGCCTCCGAACAATCCACTGTCGGATTCTGCTGGAGTATATTTTACTTCAAGTTTACATCCATCCAATTGAAATTCATAAGGTTTCTTTTCGTGATATTTTGAAAGAGCGCGTATACCATATTCAGAAAGAAATTCAGTTTCATCAAGCATCCTTTTTAATAGTTCTTTCATTCTATGGCCGCGAAGTAATGAAAGTAATTTTCTTTCACCCAAACCTGGTTCATTCCAACGAGAAACTAACTTTGCCATTTCGGTTTTTTGTGTTAAAAACCAATTTAACCTTTCATTAAATTCCGGAACTTGTTCCAGTAATTCCGGTTCAAGAACTTCAACTGCAAAAAGGGGAATTAAACCAACCATAGATCTAATTTTCAATGGAGTAATACTACTTTCTAAATGAAGAGCGTCATAATAAAATCCATCTTCGTCATTCCACAAACCAACACCCTTGCATCCCATATTAGTCATTGATTGAGCGATGTAAAGGAAATGTTCGAAAAATTTTGTCGCAAGATCCTGGTATATCGGTTTTGTTTTGGAAAGCTCGAGTGAGATGCGAAGCATATTTAGTGAGAACATTGCCATCCAACTAGTACCGTCTGATTGATCTAAGTGTCCACCAGTAGGTAACTCTGTACTTCTGTCGAAAACACCGATATTATCAAGTCCTAAAAAACCTCCCTGGAATACATTATGCCCATCGTGATCTTTTTTATTTACCCACCAAGTAAAGTTTAATAGAAGTTTATGAAATACTCTTTCGAGAAAATCGGTATCACATTTTCCCTGAATTTTCTGATCTATTTTATAAACACGCCAAGTTGCCCATGCATGAACAGGGGGATTAACATCCGAAAAATTCCACTCATAAGCCGGTAATTGTCCATTTGGATGCATATACCATTCGCGTGTAAACAGGACTAATTGTTTTTTTGCAAATTCCGGGTCAATAATAGAAAAAGGAATGCAATGAAACGCTAAATCCCATGTTGCGTACCAAGGGTATTCCCACTTATCAGGCATAGAAATAATATCTGCATTATTAAGATGAAGCCAATTTGAATTCCTTCCATTTTCGCGGTTTCTCGGTGGCTTTGGCTGGCTTTTATCACCTTCAATCCATTCTTGGACATCGTAGTAATAAAACTGTTTGCTCCATAACATTCCTGCAAAAGCTTGTCGTTGAATATTCTTTTCATCTTCGTCAATTATGTCTTTCTGAATATTGTTATAAAAATCATCAGCATCGTTTTTTTTATCACCAAATATTTTGTCAAACCTTTTAAACGGATATGTAATTGATTTTTTTACTAACCTTAGTTTCACAGATTTGAAAGACTTTCCGTCTATTTCAAGTTTATAATTGCAAGCAACCTTGGTTCCAGTTTTTGAAGGATTTATTGAATCTTTTTTATTTTGAGTGATATAATCATTAATTCCGTCTTTTACATAGGCGGATGAATTATCAACATTGTACAAACATTTATTATTAGTCTCATTTTCACAGAACAGCACATCAGGATTTTCATAGAAATACAAATTGTATTCGCCTAGTTCTTTATGAATTATTTTTATTGAATTGTTTTCGGTTAAAAATAATTCCGGCTTGTTGTTATCTTTTCCCAAATTCCATGTATTTCTAAACCATATCTGAGGAAGAATATCTAAAAATGATTTTTCTTTCCCTCGATTATGAGCCGTAATTTTAATAAGAATATCTTCTTCTGAATTTTTAGCGTATTCAATAAAAACATCAAAGTATTTATCTTCATTAAAAATACCTGTGTCTATTAATTCAAACTCAGGATCTGCTTTTGTTCTTTTGTTGTTTTCATCAACAAGGTAGGAATAAGGAAATTCTGATTGTGGGTATTTATACAGCATTTTCATGTAAGAGTGGGTTGGAGTATTATCCAAATAGTAATAATATTCCTTAACATCTTCTCCGTGATTCCCTTGGTTTCCAGTAAGTCCGAAATATCTTTCTTTAATAATTGGATCTTTTTTATTCCATAATGCAATGGAAAAACAAATAAGCTGCTTGTCGTCGCTTATGCCGGCTATTCCTTCTTCACCCCAGCGATAAGCCTTGCTGCGCGCATCATCGTGTGAGACATATTCCCAAGCAGTTCCGTTTGGAGAGTAATCTTCGCGCACAGTTCCCCATTGGCGGTCTGTTAAATATGGTCCCCACTTACGCCATAATTTACCGCTGTCTTTTATTGATTGTATTCTTTTTTTTTCTTTATTCATTTTATACTTTAAATTAGTTGGTATTGACGACATAGAATGTCCTAAATATGACATCTGGTTTCTAAGTAGTTAAATCAACTATCCGATACTTTACAATTCAGCTTTATATAGTAATGTTTATCGAAGGGTTGGTAATAAAGAAGTCCAAGTTTTTCATAAACTCTTTGGGGAATTCCAATATCTGCAAGGAAAAGATCACCGCTCACCGAAGGTAATAGTCCTGTTTTGGGTAGTGCAAGTGTCATCGTTATATCAGGATTAATAAAAGTGCCCATCTTTTCACCGGATGTTGCGTTTACACCTGATGGCACATCCAATGAAATTCGTATTCCCAATTTGTTTGAAGCCCATTCAATCATCTCAGCAGAAATACCTTTTGGTTTTCCTGATAAACTATAACCAATGATTGCATCAATAATCAAATCAGGATTTTCATTCTGTAATTCTTTTATCGAAATGACTTTTGAACTTGTTGATTTTAAGATATGAAGCTGATATGCAGTTACTTCTTTAAGTTTGTTGATATCGGTTAGACAGACTCTAACATTTGCGCCTCTGTTAGCAAGATGCCGAGCAGCACAAATACCACCGCCGCCATTACCGCCTGTTCCTGAAATTACAACAATATTTTGCTTCTTCCAATTTTCACCTAATGTTTTAATTGTAAGCTCTGCTAGATTCCTTCCGGCGTTTTCCATCATTTGAAAAAGATTTGGACCGGTTTCTTCCATAGCGATACGGTCAATTTCTATCATTTGCTCTTTTGTTACAGCAGTAACTTCAATTCCTTCTTCTGTCTTAAACACTTTTATCATTTTTATTTAGGATTCTCAATAAACTCATAAACTCTTGTTTTTAATTCTGCAGGATCTTCTATAATAAATTTTTTATCAAGTAATTTTGATTTCCGAACAGATTCTTTTGTTATACTATTAGTTACTACAAAAACATTCATTTTAGCGCTCAAAGCAGCTTTAACTCCAGTAACAGAATCTTCAATAACCACACATTCATCTGCTTCAACCTTTAATTTATTTTTCATTTGGAGGTATATTTCAGGATGCGGTTTTGAATTAGTAATTTCATCTCTTGTAATTACAAAATTAAAATGGTCCTGAATTCCCATAATCTGTAATACATTTTTAACTTGAATACGATTAGACATAGTTGCCAATCCTGTTAAAAAATTATCTTGTTTTACTTCTTTCAAAAATCCAATTGTATTTTTACAGAAATATTTTTGAAGAACATTTGGAGTTTCTAACATTCTATTATAATTTTCCAAACGCTTCTCAATTAGTAGATTTACAGTTTCTACTTTTTGATTGGATATATGTTTTAATTGCTCCCAATAATCTTGAACCATATTCTTCGCAACATCTGCTCTAGATAATCCAACATAGTTTTTAAAGTTTTGCACTACTTCTTCTTCTGAAACTGAATTGCAGCTTAACGACGATAGGGCAGAAGCGTAAGAATGAGCTTTAAGGATTTCAGTCTGAACGAGTGTGCCGTCCAGATCAAAAATTATTGCTTTGATCATGATTTTCCTATTGTGGTATTTACCGTTGCAGCAGAATATACTGATACAAGAAACGGTACCAAATATGTAATAAATAATTTCACATAATGTATTTCATCAAATCTAAACCCTATAATCT
>Ga0210044_10001438_pt1 | contig 36200 bp, 33 predicted proteins | sample CryGey13umfilter_2_FD_183959 | JGI IMG/M metagenome (GOLD analysis project Ga0210044, IMG submission 183959) | Groundwater microbial communities from aquifer in Utah, USA - Crystal Geyser 4/9/14 3 um filter (SPAdes) (version 2) | ecosystem: Environmental > Aquatic > Deep subsurface >...
GATGCACACCACCGCCGACGACCCGAAGAAGTACCGTTCACCCGATGAGGAGCAGGCGGCCTGGAAGCGGGATCCCATCCCGCGCTACCGCCGCTTCCTCGAGGACCGTGGACTGTGGGACGAGGGGCGCGAGCAGACGCTGCTGGCGACGCTGAAGCAAGAGTTCGACGAGGCGGTGCAGCAGCTGGAGACGATGGAGCCGGTCAAGCCCGATGCTCCCTTCGACCACGTGTACGGCACGGCGTGCCCCGAGATCGAGGCCCAGCGCGCCGAGCTCCTCGAGCGCCTGCGGCTGGAGGCGAACCATGGCTAAGCTCAACATGGTCCAGGCCATCAACCTGGCGCTGAAGCAGGAGATGGAGCGCGACCCCACGGTGCTGGTGCTGGGCGAGGACGTGGGGCGCGACGGCGGCGTGTTCCGCGTCACCGATGGGCTGCTCGATCTGTACGGCGCACAGCGCGTGATGGACACCCCGCTGGCCGAGGCTGGCATCCTGGGCACCGCCATCGGCATGGCCATCGCCGGCCTGCGCCCGGTGGCCGAGATGCAGTTCTCCGGCTTCTCCTACCTGATGTACCCCCAGCTGGAGGGCAACGCCTCCCGGCTCCGTTCCCGCACCCAGGGCCAGATCACCGTACCGCTGGTGGTGCGCATGCCCTTTGGTGGGGGCGTGCGCGCCCTGGAGCACCACTCCGAGAGCCGTGAGGCGCTCTACGCCCACACTCCGGGGGTCAAGGTCGTCATCCCCTCGGGACCACGCAACGCCCGGGCGCTGCTGGTGTCGGCCATTCGCGACCCGGACCCCGTGGTGTTCATGGAGCCCAAGCACTCCTATCGCGCCTTCCGCGAGGAGGTCCCCGAGGAGGAGGAGACGCTGCCCATCGGGCAGGCGCAGGTGGTGCAGCGCGGCGACGATCTGACCGTGGTCAGCTGGGGCGCGATGATGCGCCCGGTGCTGCAGGCCGTGGAGCAGGTGGGACAGCAGCGCGGCGTGGGCATCGAGGTCATCGACCTGCTCACCATCGCGCCGATGGACGGCGCTGCCATCGTGGAGTCGGTGCGCAAGACCGGCCGCTGCGTCGTGGTTCAGGAGGCGCCGAAGACCCTCGGTCCCGCGGCCGAGATCATCGCCCGCATCAACGACCAGGCCCTGCTGTCCCTCGAGGCCCCGGTGAAACGGGTGGCCCAGCCCGACGTTGTCACGCCCTACTTCGGACGGGAGAAGCTGTACATGCCGGACGCGGCCCACGTCGCCCGCGCGCTGGAGCAGACGCTGGATTTCTGACAGGAGGTCGCCGTGTACGAGTTCAAGCTTCCGGACCTGGGCGAGGGGATCCACGAGGGGGAGATCCTCAAGTGGCACGTGGAGGTGGGACAGGTCGTCGCGCAGGACGCCCCGCTGGTGGACGTCGAGACCGACAAGGCCGCGGTCACGATTCCCTCACCGGCGCCGGGCACGCTGCTGTCCCAGGGGGGCAAGGTGGGCGACATCATCAACGTGGGCGACATCATCGCCGTGATCGGCGACCCGGCGGCGCGCCCGACGTCCCCCGCACAGCCCACGTCGTCCCCGACGGAGCCGACGCCGACGACGCCCACCTCGGCCAAACCCACCCTCGCCAGGGCCACGACAAGCCCCGCCCCCGCAGGTCGGCCGGTCCCGGCGGCGCCGGCCACACGCCGGCTGGCGCGCGAGCTGGGCGTGGACCTGCGTCAGGTCCCGCCCACCGGTCCCGCCGGACGCGTCACCCCCGAGGACGTCACCGGCTTCGCGCACGGGGCGTCCGCCCCGCCTCCGGCCGCTGCACCAGCTCCACCACCGGCGGAGAGCGTGGCCCGTGCCGAGTTCGCCGCGCACGCGGCCAGCGCCATTCCGTTTCTGGACCTGGAGCCGCTGCCCGACTTCGCCCAGTGGGGCGAGGTGGAGATCGAGCCGCTGCGCTCCATTCGGCGCAAGGTGGCGCACAAGATGACAACGGCCAAGATCCTGGTGCCCCACGTGGCCCACATGGACGAAGCCGACGTGACCGAGCTGGAGGCGTTCCGCGTCAAGGAGCGCCAGCGCCGCCCGAGCACGGAGCCCGGCGGTCACCTCACGCTGCTGGCCTTCGTGATCAAGGCCGTCACCTCCGGCCTGCGCGCCGCCCCGTCGTTCAACGCCAGCCTCGAGCCCTTCCGCGAGGAGATCATCTACAAGAAGTACTACAACATCGGCGTCGCGGCCGACACCGGCCGCGGTCTGGTGGTGCCAGTGATCCGCGACACGGACCGCAAGAGCATCATCCGCATCGCCGCCGACATCGAACAGCTGGTGCAGCGTGCACGCGAGGGCAAGCTGGACCCGGAGCAGATGCGCGGCGGGACCTTCACCATCACCAACGTGGGCCCGCTGGGCGGCACGGCGCTGATCCCGGCGATCAACTACCCCGAGGTGGCGATCCTGGGCATGGGCAAGGTGCAGGAGAAGCCGGTGGTGCGCGACGGTCAGATCGTGATCCGCAAGATCCTGCCGCTGACCCTGGCCTTCGACCACCGCATCGCCGACGGGGCCGATGCCGCACGCTTCGTCAGCGAGCTGGTGCGACACCTGTCCGACCCCAACCTGCTGCTGCTGGAGACCTGATTGCGGAGCCCGGCCCGTAAGGAGTGAACGATGGTCATGGGAAGCCTGAGAGAGGAAGCCGAGGTCGCCATCATCGGCGCCGGTCCCGGCGGCTACGTCGCCGCGCTGCGCGCCGCGGATCTGGGGCGCGAGGTGCTGCTGATCGAGGAGCGTGAGCGCCCCGGCGGCGTGTGTCTGCTGGAGGGCTGCATCCCGTCCAAGACGCTGATCCACGCCGTGGAGCTGGTGCAGGCCGCCCGCGAGGCGCGCAGGCTGGGTCTGACGTTCAGCGACCTGAAGGTGGACACCGCCCGGCTGCGGCAGTGGACCGACGACGTGGTGCAGACGCTGAGCGGGGGGATCCAGTCCCTGCTCAAGCGACGTGGCATCGAGGTGGTCCACGGCAGGGCCCGCTTCGAGAGCGACCGGGCCCTGGCGATCGAGGGCGCCGAGGTCTCGGGCGTCGACTTCCGCCACTGCGTGATCGCCACCGGCTCGTCGATCAACGCCATCCCGCCGACCTACGATCTGCCGGTGTGGTCCTCGGCTGACGCGCTGAAGCTGCCCCACATCCCACAGCGGCTGCTGGTGGTGGGCGGGGGCTACATCGGGCTGGAGCTGGGGCTGGTCTACGCCGGCCTGGGCGCGGAGGTCACGGTGGTGGAGTTCTTCCCCCGGCTGCTCACCGGCGCCGATCCGGATCTGGTGCAGGTCGTGCTGAAGCAGTGCGAGAAGCGCTTCGCCTCGATCCTGCTCGAGTCCAGGCTGGTGAGCCTGGAACGCTCCGGCGACGAGTTCGTGGCCTCCGTGGAGCACGACGGACAGACCCGCACGCACGCGTTCGACCAGGTGCTGGTGGCCGTGGGCCGCCACCCCAACACGGGCGACCTGGGGCTGGATCGCGCCAAGGTGCGGGTCAGCGACGCCGGCATGATCCAGGTCAGCCCCGAGGGACGCACCAGCGCACCCCGGATCTACGCCATCGGCGATGTGACCCCCGGACCGATGCTGGCGCACAAGGCCAGTCGCGAGGGGAAGGTGGTGGCGGAGGTGATCTCGGGCCAGCCGGCGGCGTTCGACAACCGCTCGATCCCCGCGGTGGTGTTCACCGATCCCGAGATCGCCTGGACCGGCCTCACGGAGCAGGAGGCGAAGCAGCAGGGCATCGCGGTGACGGTGGGCCGCTTCCCGCTGTCGGCCCTGGGCCGCGCTCGCACCCTGGGTCGCCCCGAGGGGCTGGTCAAGATCCTCTCCGACCCCGCGACCAACCTGGTCCTCGGTGTGGGGATGGTGGGCCCGATGGTCTCGGAGCTCATTGCCGAGGGCTCCCTGGCGCTGGAGATGGGCGCCACCCTGGAGGATCTGATGGTGACGATCCACCCGCACCCCACCATGAGCGAGGCGCTGATGGAGGCAGCCGAGGCGGCGGCCGGCTTCCCGGTGCACATCAACCCGGCCCGCGTGAAGCGCGGCCCGAAGGTCTGATGGAGATCGGCGCCTACGCCCGGGACGAGGATCTCGTCGCGGCGACCCTCGCCGACGGCCAGGCTCGTCACCGGCTCTACCGCCACCCGGACGTCGCCGTGGTGCTGGGCAGCGGCAGCAAGCCCGAGCGCGAGCTGCACCTCCAGGCCTGCGAGGCCGACGGTGTGCAGCTGCTCCGGCGGCGCGGCGGGGGCTGCGCCGTGGTGCTGGACCCCGGCAACCTGGTGCTCTCGGCAGCGCTGGCGGTGCAGGGCATCGGGGACAACCGGCGCCACTTCCGTCGACTCGGCGACTGGCTCGTGGACGGTCTGCAGCGGCTGGGTCTGTCGGTGCAGCAGGGCGGGATCTCCGACCTGGTGCTCGACGGGCGCAAGGTGGGCGGCTCCTGCATCTACCGCACCCGGGGCCTGCTGTTCTACAGCACGACCCTGCTCCTGGACCCCGACGTGGATCGCATGGAGCGCTACCTGCAGCACCCGCCGCGTGAACCGGACTACCGCCAGGGCCGCACGCACCGCGAGTTCGTGGGGCGGCTTCCGGTGGGGGAGGTCGACGGGTTTCGCGACGACCTGGAGCGAGCGCTGGGGGACAGCGCGCTATGTCCGTGACCAGCGCTTTCGTATTACCCTGCCTCGTCAGCCACCCAGGAGCCCGCCGTGCCCACCACCACCGTCGTCTGCTGCCATGAGTTCGGAGATCCCGTGAAGGTCCTGCGCGTGGAGCCGTGGGAGCTGCGCCCCCCTGGCCCCGGGGAGGTGCTGGTGCAGATGCTGGCCGCGCCGATCAACCCCGCCGACCTCAACGTCATCGAGGGACGCTACGGCAAACGGCCGTCGCTTCCGGCGGCGCTGGGCAACGAGGGCGTGGGAGAGGTGCTGCAGCTCGGCCCGGATGTCCAGACCCTGGCGGTGGGCCAGTGGGTGCGCCCCGAGCCCGGTGTGGGCAGCTGGCAGCAGCAGCTGGTCGTCGCGGCCGACCGCCTGACCCCGTTGCCCGACGGACTGTCCGTGGAGCAGGCCGCCACGCTGTGCGTCAACCCGGCCACGGCGTGGCGCATGCTGCACGACGTCGTGGCGCTGGAGCCCGGGGACTGGGTCGTGCAGAACGCGGCCACCTCGGGGGTGGGCCGGGCGGTGATCCAGATCGCACGGGTGCTGGGCTTGAACCTGGTGAGTGTCGTGCGGCGTCCCGAGGCGGTGGAGGAGCTCGTGCGGGCGCTGGGAGCGGGGCAGATCCTGCTCACCGAGGAGGTCAACCTGCCACGGCAGATCGAGCAACTCACCGGCGGCGTCCGGCCGCGCCTGGCGCTCAACGGCGTGGGCGGCCCCAGCGCGCTGAACCTGGCCCGGACGCTGGCGCCCGGCGGCGTGCACGTGACCTATGGCGCCATGAGCCGCGCCCCGTTCACGATCCCCGCCGCCCTGTTGATCTTCAACGACCTGCGCTTCGTCGGGTTCTGGGTCACAGCGTGGTACGAGCGGGCCGATCCCGGCCAGGTGGACGCCATGCTCCAGCGACTGGCGGCGCTGTACGCCAACGGCACGCTCACGACCCACATCGAGGCGCGCTACCCGCTGCACCAGGCGGGCGAGGCGCTGGCTCACGTCCTGCGACCCGAACGGCGGGGCAAGGTGCTGCTGACCATGGAGCCCAACCCCGGCTCGTGAGGGGACCCGCATGGGCAGAAGACGACCTACACGCTCCCGGACCTGGCGGCGCTGGAGAAGAGCCAGTCGTGGCATGAGCTCGTGGACCACCTGGAGGACGTGCCTCCCGCCCGGCGCCAGGCCCGGTGGAAGGGCATCGTGGAGAGCGCGGCGATTGGCTACATGAAGGCACAGAAGGCCAACCGGGATCCGCTGGAGGCGCTGATCGCGGCGGATCACTTCACCAAGCGCTATCCCTGGATCGCGAAGTGGAAGCGCTTCATGTCCGTGCGTGCGGAGCTGGGGATGAAGGGCTTCAACGACTGCTTCCAACGGCGCTACTCCAGCTGCAGCGAGCGCCTGCTGCCATTCGTCGAGGCTGACGGGCTGCGTGAGCGGGTTCGGGCCACGATCAAGCGCTGATCGGGTCTCCTCAGCCCGCGAACCCCCGGGTGTAGCGTCGCGACAGCCGGTCCAGCCGGTCCAGCTCGTCGCGCTCCAGCGAGAGCTTCATCGCCTCCACGTTCTGTCGCGCGTGCCGCACCTTCGTCGCGCCCGGAATCGCCACCACCGTCGGACCGTGGAACGTCACGAGCCAGCTCAGCGCCACCTGGCCCGGGGTGGCGTCGTGCCGCTGGCCGATCTCGCGCAGCGCGTCGATCAGCGGACGGCTGTCGAGGATCGCCTTGCGGCGGAACGCGGGCATCAGCCGCCGAAACCCGCTGCCGCGCACCAGCTCGGGGTGGTCGTGGAACTTGCCCGTGAGCAACCCCTGCTCCAGCGGCGAGTAGGCGATGATCGTGGTGCCCATCCGTCGGGCCGCGTCCAGCACGCCGTTGGTCTCGATACGACGGTCGAGCAGGCTGTACTTGACCTGGTTCGAGGCCAGGTGCAGCCCCAGCTCGTGCAGCTCCGCGCTGGCCCGGATCATCTTGCGCGCCGGCCAGTTGCTGACCCCGACGGCGCCGATCTTGTCCGCCCGCACCAGCTGCGCCATGGCCTCCATCTGGCCCCGGGTGGTGGCGAACGCGAATGGATGGTGGATCTGGTACAGATCGATGGGGAACTGACCCAGGTGCGCTAGCCGGTCGTCGATGCTCTCGGTGATGGAGCTCGACCCACGGAACGTGGGCCACCACTTGGTGGCGATCACCACCTCCCCCGGCTTCCGACCGCAGCGCACGAGCGCCTGCGCCGCCTGCTGCTCACTGCGGCCCCAGCCGTAGACCTCGGCGGTGTCGAGCCAGTTGATGCCGCCCTGAAGGCTGACCTGCACGATCTCGGTGATCGCCTCCTCCGACAGCGTGGGCCAGAACATGCCGGAGACGTTCTGCCGCTGGCTGAACTGCCAGCAGCCCAGCCCGATGGGGGTGATCTGGATCTCGGTCCGTCCAAGCCGTCGCGTGGTCGCCATCCACGCCTGCGTAGCACATCGACTGGTGCGAGACAACGCGGGCAACCTTGACAGTGTCGCCCGGCTCACGGTCTCATGCCGGCCATGGAACAACAACGCGGACCATTTCGTGAAGGTCCCATCGATCTGGGTCACATGAGCGACGCGGCTCAGCGCCTGCTCGTCAGCCTGGTGCGGCTCACCGTGGGCGTGGACGGGCAGATCGACGATTCGGAGCGCGACGCCATCGCCTCCATCGCCGACGAGATGGGGCACGACGCGTTCTGGCGGCTGATGGACCAGGCGGCCCATGTCTCAACCACCGAGGAGCAGCTGCTGAAGGCGTCCCGGGCCATCAGCGACAGCGAGGAGCACGAGCTGATCTACGGCGCGCTGTACGAGTTGAGCCTGCAGAACGGGATCCACCCGGCGGAGGCCCGCATCCTGGACCGGCTGGCGAAGCTCTGGAGACTGACGATCACCACCGTGGTGCCAGACACCCCGCGTGGGCCGCTGCGGTGATCAGGGCTCGTCGGCGGGCGGCGATCGCCCCCCACCCCGTTGACCCGGACCCGCGACTCGCGTTACTCAGCGAGAGTGACAGGCCTCGGCACCGCCCCCCCGCTCCACCCCACGCCCGGACAGCTGGCCCACCTGAGCCCCTTCGAGCGCCACGCGTTTGCCCTGGCCGACTTCGTCAACAGCAACGCGCAGGCCAAGCGGGTGGCCCAGCGCTTCCTGCGCACCGCCGGCACGGGCTGGGTCCATCACTGCACGCGCAACCTGGTCCACATGGTGGGGCTGGAGCACGTGCGGCGGCTCGACCCTCCAGGCGGCCTGCTGCTGGCCTCCAACCACCGCAGCCTGTTCGACCAGTACGTCATCGCCTGCTGGCTGTTCCGCACCACGCGCCTGCTGCGTCGGATCTACTTCCCGGTGCGCTCGGAGTTCTTCTACGAGCGACCCGTGGGGGTGCTGCTCAACATCCTGATGAGCGCGCTGGCAATGTACCCACCGGTGTTTCGAGACGGCTCCAAGCGCGAGTTCAACAGCTACAGCGTGCAGCGCCTGATCCAGATCCTGCGCCAGCCCGGGTCCGTGGTGGGGGTCCACCCCGAGGGCACGCGCAACCGGGGCGATCCCTACACCCTGCTCCCGGCCCAGCCCGGCATCGGCAAGCTGATCCTCAAGGCCCACCCCACGGTGGTGCCGATCTTCATCAACGGTCTGGGCAACGACTTTCGACGCCAGGTGCAGAGCAACTTCGACGGCACCGGCGCGCCGATCGTGATCGTGTTCGGGGCGCCGCTGGCGCTGGAGCCGTTCCACGCCCGGGGCACGCGGCTGCGGGTGCAGAAGGACGTGGCGGACTTCGTGCTGGACCAGATCCGCCGCCTGGGCGCCGAGGAGCGGACCTACCGCGCCGGCCTCGGCCCGGGTCCGGCCCACAGCCCGGTCTACGGCTGAGCCAGCTCCGCCGCCCGGGCCAGGACCTGAGCGAAGACCAGCTGTCGCCGGTGTCGTGCCCCCCGGCTGAACTGGCTCGGGCGGCGAGACGCCGCGCGCGGAATTGAGCCACTCTGGAGGCTCCTTGGGTCCGCGCGCATGATGGGGGAGCCACTCTGGACCGCGGAGTGTAGCACGCCCATGGGCGCGCGCACCTGACCCGGCGGGGCAGCGCGCGCCACGACGACACCCGCCGCGGCCAGGCCGACCCCCAGGAGTAGCGCATCGAACAGCCGATCGGTCGTGTTCACCAGAAGCTGAGACCTCCGGCCCCCAGAAAAGTTCCCGCTCAGTCCTGAAGCAGCCGGGCGTCGTGCAGATCCAGCACGCAGCGGCGTCTGGCGGCGCCGATCAGCCCGTACCGGCCATGGCTCTTCTGCTCCAGCCGGCGGATCCGGGCCACCACCTCGGGCCCGGTGGGCCCCGGCCCCCGCCGTCCGAGCAGCACCGTGTTGCCGCTGCCCGCCGTGAGGCAGATGGCCACCGGAAAGACGTGCAGGAAAGTGCGGGCCAGGTTGTCCCGGGTCCGGTCGGTGTTGGGCGACAGGTTGGCCACCACCACGCCGCCCGGCGCCAGGATCCGGGCCACCTCGGCGAAGAACTGTCGTGTCCCCAGGTGCAGCGGGTAGTCCACCGCGTCGTAGGCGTCGATGAAGACCACATCGTAGCGCTGGTGTTTGGATCCTGCTTGCTGCACGAAGCGGCGGCCGTCCTCGACGCGGACCACCGTGCCGCGCGGCAGGGTGAAGTAGCGGCGGCAGACCTGGACCACCAGCGGGTTGATCTCCACCGCCTCCAGCGCCATGTCGGGCGCCAGCCGCCGGACGTGCCGCAGGTAGCTGCCCCCCCCCAGCCCGATCATCAGCAGCCGACGCGGATGCCCGGCGTGGGCCAGCGCCAGCAGGGCGGTGCGAACATACCCCAGCGGCTCGTGGTCGGGCCGGGCCAGGTCGTAGATGCTCTGGTCCTCGGCGTCGGGGTGGCCGAAGCGCAGCGCCCGCTGGGAACCCTGCTGCACGACGAACACCGCGCCGAAAACCGGCTCCTCGCCGCGGAACAGCACGCGAGGTCCGCAGCCGGCCAGCAGCAACAACAGGGGCACCCACCGCATGCCGCATCCTACCACCCGCGACGACCGTTGCCTCACCAGGCCCGATTCCTCTACTATCCTGGTCGGAGGACCACCCTGACCGATACCACCGGCTCCAAACGGGTGTTCTGGCCACAGCTGGCGCTGCTGTGCGGGCTGCTGGCCTACGTCGGCGTGGCCCGCGTGATCCAGCACGTGTGGTCCGTCGGTCCGCGGCCCATCGGCACGCTGCCCACCCTGGCGCTGGTGCTCGTCCCGGCCGTGATCTGGCTCGTCTACTTCTACCTGCTGGACCGTCACGAACCGGAGCCCACGCACTACGTGCTCAGCGTGTTCCTGCTGGGAGCGCTGGTGGCCGCGCCCATCGCCTCGTTCGTGATCCACGATCTGTTCACCATCGAGCGCTGGATCGGCCTGACGCCCTTTTCCACCCAGCGCATCGCCGCGTCGCTGCTGGTGGTGGGCACGACCCAGGAGCTGACCAAGTACCTCGTGGTGCGCTACACGGTCTATCTGTCCGACGAGTTCGACGAACCCGCCGACGGTATCGTCTACGCCACCGCGGCCGGCATCGGGTTCGCCACCGCGCTCAACTTCAAGTACGTCTCGGCGGGTGTCCTGCTCTCCGTGGGCTCGATCAACATCGCCATCACGACCCTGGCTCATGCCTGCTTCACCGGCGTCGTGGGCTACGCGCTGGGACAGGCGAAGTTCGTCGCCCACGTCCGGTGGCGGCAGCTCATGCTCATCGTCGGCTTGCTGGCCGCGATCCTGCTCAACGGCGTGTTCTTCATGCTGCAGGACCTGGTGGTCAATCCCGGGATGGTGCTGCGACCGTGGCGCGGCCTGCTGCTGTGCGGCGTGTTCACCGTGGTGGTGTTCGGCGTGATTTCGCTGCTCATGCGACGCAGCTGCGCTGGGAGCAGGGCGGCCGCACCAACATGGGTCTGGTCCGCCCCGTGGAGCGGGCCAGGGCGCTGCTGTCGCGGGTCACCGGGCGCGCGTGGAACGACATCCCGCGCGGCGGCGCTCCGACCCCGGACGGCCCGTCGGGCGCCGGCATGCGGCTGCAGCTCGGGCCGGTCAACGTCAGCGGCGGACTGAGCCCGGCGCAGGTGAGCCAGACGCTGCAGGCCAACCTCGCCGACATCGGCCAGTGCTACACCGCGGCGTTGAAGCGCAACGCCGGCCTCACGGGGTATCTGGACCTGCTGGTGAGCATCAGCCCCGCGGGCCAGATACAGCGCGCCCGGCTGGAGCGCTCCACCGTCCCGGACAGGACCCTGGTCCAGTGCGTGGGCCAGGCCATGGTTGCCGTCCGCTTCCCGGCCGCCGCCGAGGCCACCACCGGCAACGTGCTGTTGCTGTTCCTCGGCTTCCTCGGCCCGCCGGCGCCGGACCCCGACCCGCCGGACAGCCCGGAGCGCAAGGTGCCACCCAGGCTGCCCCGCATCGAGCCGCCGCCCGAAGCGCCGACGATCACCGGGCAGAGCCTCGTCATGGGGCTGCTGCGCGACGCCTCCACCAACCAGCCCGTGGTGGGAGCGGTGGTGCTGATCCTCAACCCCGGCGTCCGGGTCAGCACGCTGGACCGCAGCAACCTCGCCGCCAACACCGCTACCACCGCGGTCTCCAGCAGCCTGGGCTATTTCCGCACCGCGCGCGCCCTGCCCCAGGGCCAGGCCTACGGCATCGTGATCGCAGCCCGGGGGTACAACGCCCTGGGGGTGGACGACGCGGTGAAGCTCATGCGCGGTACACCGCCGGTGCTCAACCTGGGGCTGATCCGGCTGCGGCCTCTGGGCTACTGAGGAAGACCCGGCCGGCCCCTGCGTAGTACCAGACAGTTGAACCCACCCACAGAACGTAGTATCTGGCTACTACCATGCGCTATTTGCTCGCACTGCTGCTGCTCTGCGGTACGGCTCACGGCCGGCCCAAGCTGGCGGTCATGTCGCTGCAGGATGACACCCACTCGCTGACCCCCGCGGTGGTGGATGGGCTGACCGACGCGCTGCGGACCCAGCTGACCCAGAGCGGTCAGTTCGTCGTGATCGACAAGTCACGCCAGGCCGCGGCGCTGAAGCAGCTGGTCACCGCGCAGAAGAAGGAGAGCTACCGCGCGTGCTACGACTCCAGCTGCCAGATCCCGCTGGGCCAGGCCCTGGCCGCCGACTCGATCCTGCGCACCAAGCTGACGCGCGTCGGGTCGTACGACCTGATGCTGGCCGAGATGGTGGACCTGGCCCGGGAGTCGGTGACCACCGCGGCGCAGACCCGGATACGCACGCGACCCTCCGCGGGGCGGGAAGACCGGCTGCTGGCTGCCATCTCGACGGTGGTGCGGCAGCTCACCGGTCAGACCACAGCGATCGAGCCCCCACCACAGGTTGCACCCACACCAACGCTGACCCCCGATGAGATCGAGGCCCGGCGGAGCGCACGGGAGCAGCAGACCCGCGAACAGACGGCGCTGCGCGAGCAGCGGCGCGCGGAGTTCGCGCAGCAGCGCGAGGAGGCACGCCGCACGATGCGGATCCAGCAGGGGCGAGCGGATGTGGAACGCTCGCGCCGGACGCGCCTGGTCTACGGCTGGACGGCCATCATCACCGGCGGCATCTTCCTCGCCACCGGCGCCTACTACATGACGGCCAGGGTCAGCGACGCCCGGGACACCGCCGACTCGGCCACCACCCCGGAGGCGCTACAGACCGCTGCCGACGACGCGTCCAAGAACCGCACCACGGGCATCGTGATCACTAGCATCGGCGCCGTCACCGCCGGGGTGGGCGCGATCCTGGTGCTCAGCGCGCCCAGCCTGCGCCCGCTCAAGGTGGTGCAGCGGCTGCCCCGCGCCGGGCCCACCGCCGATGGCAGCGGCTTCGCCCTGACCTGGGCCGGGAGGTTCTGATGCTCCGGATCACATCGTGCGCGCTCATCCTCCTCGGCGGGTGTGGCGACATCGACGGCACGAAGGCCGGCGGTCCCTGCAACTCTCAGGGCGTCTGCGTGTCGGGCCTGCTGTGCGAGGAGGGGGTCTGCAAGGACCAGAGCGAGCTGCAGTGGGAGACCATGAGCGTCCCGGCGGACACCGACCTCAACGGCGTGTTCGGCACCGACGCCAATAACGTGTTCGCCGTGGGCGCGGGAGGCGTCATCCTGCGCTACCCGGGCCAGGGGATGGACTGGGTTGACACCAAGCAGGCCGACCTCACCGGGGTCAAGGGCACGCTGCGGGACATCTGGGGCGTGCCAGGCAGCCTGTGGGCCGTGGGGGACAAGGCCATCCTGCGCTGGAACGGCACGGCATGGGCAACACAGAACGCCTTTGACGCCGAGGCAACCTATCCCACGCAGCTCCAGCTGCGAGCCGTGCACGGCGCCAGCGCGACCCAGGCCTACGCCGTGGGCTACGAGTCCTCTGGCTCCACGGCCCACGTCATCCGGCTCAACGGATCCACATGGGACGACGTCCCGAATGTCGATCTCTCGTTTCAGCCCCAGGGGCTGTGGGTCACCAGCGCGAACCACCTCTTCGTCGTGGGCACCGCGCGCCACGTGAAGTACTTCGACGGCACGACCTGGAGCGAGCAGAACCTCCCTGCGACCCAGTCCCTGGCGCTCAGCGCGATCTGGGGCACGACGGACGGCCGGGCCTACGCCGTGGGGCCCTCCGGCACGCTGGCGACCTACGACGGCAGCGCCTGGTCGGTGGAGAGCGACAGGCGCGCCAGCTTCGTGGCCCACGACCTCTATGGTCTGAGCAGCACCGACCTGTTCATCGTCGGCAGCTCCAGCAGCTACAGCGGCACCGGCGGCATCGAACGCTGCACCAGCGTCTGCGCCGCCAACCCGGTGCCCGAGGCGGTCAAATCCAAGACCCTGCGCGGGATCTGGATCACGCCCGACAACGGGACGGTGTTCGTGGTGGGTGACGACGGGACGATCCTGCGCCGGAAGCTGAAGTAGATGCGCTGGCTGCCGGTCCTGTTGTTGCTCCTTCACGCGCCGGCGGAGGCGCGCCCACCGACCCTGGACTTCGAGCTGTACGATCTGCAATCCGACCGGCTGGTGCGGACCGCCACCCTGCGGCGATCATCGCGCCTGGTGCTGGTGGACTTCTTCAGCCAGAGCTGCAAGCCCTGCCGCAAGTCCCTGCCCGCCTGGCGCAAGCTTCATCGGTCCCACGCCCGCAGCGGGCTGGCCCTGGTCATCGTCGCCGTCCCCGACGACATGACCGATCGCGAGGCGGCCCTGGGTCGCCTGCAGCGGCTGTTCCGCCACGAGCCTGTGCCGTTCGACGTGGTGTGGGACAAGTACCTGCTGGTGGCTCGCCGCTACGGCGTGCTCCACGAGCGATCCCTGCGCCTGCCGCGCGCCTTCCTGCTCGATGGCCAGGGCAAGCTGCTGCTGCAAGACGCCCGGCCCGAACCGATCATCGCACAGGTCCGACGGCGGCTCGCGCAGTAGACACGTTCCGCCGAGGGGCTGGACGTGGGGCTTGTCTCCTCCCCGCCAATTGCGCAGAATAGCGCCGCATGTGGCACTACGTCATTCCCAGCCTGGTGACCTGCACGGGCATCGTCCTGGGCTTCGCCAGCATCACCGAGTCCGCCGCGGGACACACCGATTCGGCGGCCTGGCTGATCCTGATCTGCGTGCTGCTGGACAAGGTCGACGGGTCGGCGGCGCGAGTGCTGAAGGGATCGAGCCAGTTCGGCATCGAGCTGGACTCGCTCTCCGACCTGATCACCTTCGGACTGGCCCCGGCGGTGCTGGTGACCTGCGCCGTGGGGAACACACACCACCTGCTGCCTCAGCCCTACGCCGCCTACCTCACCCGCGGCTGCGCCGCGCTGTACGTCGTCGCCGCGGCCCTGCGGCTGGCCAAGTTCAACGTCATCACCCGCCCCGGCGACCGCTACTTCTTTGGCATCCCCACCACGGTGGTGGGCGGTCTGCTGTGCTGCTACTACCTCACGGTGCGGAAGTACCAGCTGGACCCGGTGTTCATCCGCGTCCTGCCGCTGATCCTGCTCGCCATGGCGCTGCTGATGGTGAGCCGCATCCCGCTGCGCAAGCCGGCGCTCACCCCCTGGCGCCCGATCAACGGATTGATCATCCTCAATGTCGTGTGCATCTTCATCTGCCCCGTCCTGCGCATCCTGCCCGAGTACCTGCTCACCGTGGGCGGGTCCTACGTCGTGGTGGGGGCCACCTGGTCCACCCTTGCTGGCGTCCGTCCCCCGGCCCCCAACACCACCGCCTGAGCTGTTGCCGCACCAGGCACTGGTGGCGTTCTCCCAACCTGATACACTGCCCCGATGCGTGTTGAGCTCGTCTGCCCGGCGGCCGAAGACTCGGCGTTCCTCAGGAGCTCAGCCATGGCGACGCTGGCCGGGCTGACGCCGCGCGACGTGGCGCTCACGCTGCGCGACGACACGCTGCGCCGACTGGACCCCGCGACCGACCTCGACCTGGGCGCCGACCTGGCCGCCATCACCGTCTCGACCAAGACCGCGCTCCGAGCCTATGAGCTGGCCGCGGCCTACCGCGCCGCCGGGGTCAAGGTCGTGCTGGGCGGGATCCACCCCACCGCCATGCCCGAGGAGGCGGGGCAGCACGCCGACGCCGTGGTGGTGGGCGAGGCCGAGGGGCTGTGGGAGCGGGTGATCTCGGACACACGCCGGGGGCAGCTACAGCCGTTGTATCGCCACGCCAGCCTGCCGGACTTCAGCCACGTCCCGCACCGGCGATGGGACCTGTTTCGCTCGCGACGCTACATCCCACTCTACACGCTGCAGACCTCCCGCGGCTGCCCCCACGACTGCGACTTCTGCTCCGTCACGCCGTTCTTCGGCCACCAGCTGCGGTTGCGCGAGGTGGACGACCTGGTGCGCGAGATCGAGCCGCTGGATCGACGGTGGATCATGTTCGCCGACGACAACATCGTGGCCAGCCGGAGCCACGCCCGGCAGCTGTTCACCGCCCTGCGCCCGCTCAAGCTGACCTGGCTCGGGCAGGCCTCGTTGCAGGGACTGCACCACCGCGAGACCCTCAGGCTGATGGCCGACTCTGGTTGCATGGCGCTGTTCGTGGGCTTCGAGAGCATCAACCCCGCCAGCCTGGCGGGCTGCGGCAAGCGGCAGAACCACCCCGAACGCTACCTCGAGATCGTGCGCATGCTGCACGACCACGGCATCGCGATCTGGGCCGCCTTCGTGTTCGGCCTCGATGAGGACCACCCCGACGTGTTCCAGCGCACGCTGGAGTTCGCGCAGAAGGCCGGGTTCTTCATGGCCTCGTTCGCGATCCAGACGCCCTACCCCGGCACCCGCCTGCACCAGCGGCTGGAGGCCGAGGGGCGCCTGCTCGTTCCAAGGTGGTGGCTGCGCGCCGACCGGGACTACGACTTTCCGCTGTACCGTCCACGGCACATGACGCCGGAGCAGCTGTACGAGGGCTGGCAGTGGACCTGGGATCAGTTCTACCGCCCGCGCTCCATCCTCTCGCGCTTCCGCCCGCTGTCGCTGCACGCCACCGTGGGCTACCTGCCGCTGAACCTGATGCAGCGCCGACTGGTGCAGGGCAAGATCCTCGGTCGCAACCGGTTCTTCCGTCGCGATGCGGGCGGACTGCTGGCGCGCTGGCGGAAGCGGTAGCGGCAGCCCGCAGCCTCCTCCACCGGCCAACCCTGACGCGAGCACGCTTGTACAACCCACCGCCGGTGGCCTATGCTCCTTGAACTGATGCTGGAGCATGTCACCGCCAACCAGACCCGCTACGTGGCGCCAGGGCTCAGCTCGGACGCCCGAGGCATCGCCCTCGGCCACTTCTGTGTCGTGCTGCTGCCCTCCATCGATCGCGTGGTGGGGCTGTTCCGCGGGCTGTCCGAACGCGGCAGCCTGGACGATCTGCTGAGCGGACTCAAGATCCTGCAGGTCCTGACCCCGCTCAAGAGCCGCGAGTTCATCGTCCAGATCCCGGTGACGAGCTCCAACGTGGCTGACGGTGTGGCCACCGCGGCCGCGCTGATGGGCGGCTTGACCTTCACCGGGTCAGCCAAGCACTTCGTCAAGTACCGCGACAGCGGGTCGCCGCTGGGCTACGACGTGGACAACCTGCATGCCGGGGCCGGCGACTTCATGCTCTACGCCTCCGACTTCGTGCAGGCCTACAATCACGAGCGGGAGCTGCACTTTCCGCGGATGGTGCTAGGGCTGTCGCTGGAGCGCGATCGAACCGGCGGACTGCTTCCCGAGGAGACCGTGCTGTTGCGCGCCGTTCCGGGGCTGTGGCGCGTACTCACGACCTACCTGCACCGCAACAACCTGCCGTGCGAGGTGGCGGCCTGCGACGGACAGGTTCAGGGGCCAACGGAGCCGCGGCGGTTCTACCTCATCCGCTGCCAGCTCCACCCGCGGATGGTCCAGCTGTTCCGCAGCACACCCGGCATCGAGGTCCATCGCATGGTGACCGATCGAGTGGCGCTGGAGCTCGGCTATCGCCACCCGCTGGAGCTGAGCTCCTGCCCCAGCATCTTCACCAGCGACCGGTTCTACCTGTTCTCCGGGCGGCGTAACTGTCTCGACGTGGTGCAGGGCGGGGTCAGCTTCTTCTCCGCCTGGGCTCTGGTTCGGCTGGGCGGCGGAGCGCCGCCGGTGGAGCAGTCCGCGGTCCCGGCGGAGGTGGGCGGAGTCCAGGTCCCGCTGCGACTGGTGACCGCCGCGGGCCCCCGGCCTCCGGTGCGCGCGTCCTGCATTCCCATGGAGCAGGTCGCCTGGCTCAAGAAGCTGATCTATCTGCTGCCGCCCATGGCGCTGGCGCGCTACAGCATGTGCGCCACCGCCGACAGCCTGTACCTGCTGAGCAGCTCGGAGGTGGAGTTCATCCCCCTCGGCACGCTGTACTATCAGCCTGGCAACGGGATCCTGATCCCGGTGGGATACGAGCTGCTGCCGCGCATCCACCCCGAGGTGCTGGTGCAGCACCTCGGCACCGGGCAGGACACGCTGATGTTCTTCAACCCCCGGGGCAAACCGGTCGCGCTGAGCCGGTCTGCCTTCGTCCCGGTCACACGGCAGGTTCTGGCGCCGATCGAGGTCCGACGGGTAGAACCCGCCCCCTTGACGGCGACGGCGCCCGGCACCCCACGCGTGGTCAACGACGCCGTGGGCTCCTTCCCGCTGTGGGGCTTCACCCCCACGGCGACGCGCCGTAACGACGAGGAGGAGAGCTAGGACCCGTGGCGTTCCAGCCCGACCTGTTCCTGAGACAGTTCATTCTGCCGCTCATCGTGGGAGGCGAGCTCCACGTGCAGCGACCGCTGGACGCCCAGGATCGGGTCACCCTGGAGGCCGAGCTGGTGACGCCCACCGACGAGAGCGTGGCGGTGGAGCGGGCGCGCGGGACCATCGCCGCCGGGCTGTGGCTGTACCCCGTACCGCTGGCGCTCAACCGGCCGACGCTGGAGCTGTGCGTCGCGCTGCACAACCTGCTGTTCCTGAGCCACCCCGGCGCCCACGGCTGGTGGGTCCGCGCGTCACAGCTGGCACGCGTGGCATCCTTCACCGAGGCCTGCCTGCGGCGACCGTCGCCCCCACGCACGGCCGAGGAGCTGGTGGCGCGCCACACGCTGCTGGGCCAGGTGCCGCACCTGACCCGCACCGACGTCGAGGTTCGATTCTGGGTCGGCAAGCGGAGCTTCCTCGGCCTCGAGCCGCCCCCCCGCCTGCTGCGGTGGAAAGGGATCCGCAACGTGCGAGAGGTGCGACAGGAGGTCACCTGGGTCGAGACGGAGCTGTCGGAGAGTCAGCAACAGATGCTGGCGCTGCTGATGCGACAGTCCCCGCTCACCGACCTGCTCACGCCGCAGCGGACGGTCCCGCCGTTCGAGTGGCTGCCCGTGGCGGAGTACCTCGAGGATCCACAGATCTGCCGGCTGGTGTGCCACCACTACCTGGCCCAGGGAGTCCTGCGCCAGGGGCTGTTGAGCGACACCCTGGCCCGCGCCTTCTGGCAGCTGGTGCAGCATCCAGACCGGCGGGCGTTGCGGCTGGTGGGTGGGCTGGTGGTCTACCTGTATGCCGCCACGGCCCTCACCACCGAGAGCAAGGACCACCTGCGCTTCAACCCCGCACACCCCATGGAGGCGTTGCCCGTGGTGCTGATGGCGGCGGCAGGATGTGGCATGGTCCCCGACCGCTCGATTCTGGGCGACGAGACGGTGGACACACGGCTGCGTGAGTGGTGCGCGCTTCCGACCCGCGAGCTGGGCGGCACCGCGGACGAGCTGACGCGTCGACTGCAGGCGGCGCTGGCCGCCTGAGGACTCCGAGTCCCCGGCCGGACCGGGAGGAGAGAGGGCATGACCCAGGGCATCACAGCGCAACAGATGGCGGCTCGCCTGCAGCAGGCGGCTCGCGTCCTCGACCAGAGCTTCCTGGACAAGCAGGAGATCATCCGTCTGCTGATCATCTCCGTCATCGCCGGTGAGCACATGATCCTGGTCGGCCCCCCGGGGACGGCCAAGTCGGCGTTGATCCGGCTGTTCGCCCAGCTCATCGATGCACGCTACTTCGAGTACCTGCTGACCCGCTTCACCGAGCCCAACGAGCTGTTCGGCCCGGTGGACATGGCCGCCTTCCGTCAGGGAGAGTACCGACGCCGCGTGGAGCGCATGCTGCCCGAGGCGGAGCTGGTGTTCATGGACGAGGTGTTCAAGGCCAACAGCGCGATCCTCAACTCGCTGCTCACGCTGCTCAACGAGCGGCGCTACTCCAACGGCCCCAACGTGATCGACTGCCCGCTGCTCAGCGTGTTCGGCGCCTCCAACGAGGTGCCCAACGACGACAACCTGCAGGCGCTGTTCGACCGCTTCCTGCTCCGGGTGCGCAGCAACAACCTCGACTCCTACCACTTCCACAACCTGGTCAGCCGCGGCGTGGCCAACGAGATGCGGCAGCTCACGGGGCAGAGCACCGCCATCCGCCCGATGCTCACGAGCAACGAGCTGCACGCGATCCACCGCGGCTACAACAACCTGATGGGCTTCTCCGAGGAGTTCCTCACGACCTACAAGGGGTTGATCTTCCAGATCCGCTCCGAGGGCGTCAGCGTCAGCGATCGCCGGGTGGTGAAGCTGACCAAGCTGTTCGCGGCCAGCGCGCTGTTCGACGGGCGCACCACGGCCTGCGACGCCGACTTCTTCGTGCTCAAGCACATCTGGAACAGCCTGGACCAGGCCGAGATCCTGGAGGAGATCGTCTCCCCGGTGGTGGACCGCTACTTCCGTGAGCATCCTGACCAGCGCCGCTTCGTCGGCACCGTCGCCGGACTGGACGAGCTGCTGTCGGAGCTGAAGATGATCCGCGACCTGCTCACCTCCGGCCAGCAGCTGTCCGATATCCAGCTCTTCTCCCAGCTGCGCAACCTGAACGAGATCAAGGCCGCGCTGCAGTCGATGGACAACGAGACCGCGCGGCGAATGGTGACGCAGGTGGACCAGCTGCTGGACAGCATCTTCGCCTCGTCCAAGTTCGTCTAGCCAATGCCGTTCACGAGAGGAGCGCGTGCCAATCCCTGCTGACATGCAACGCAGCTACCTGGCGATGCAGGTGGGAACCCTGGCCCTGAGCCGGGTGGTGCTTCCCAACCCGATGAGCCTGGTGCGCGCCGCCGCCTGGCACAACCACATGCTGCGCCTGGGTCTGCCGCTGCCGCTGTGCCTGGTCCACGATCTGGGGCTGCTGATGACCACCGGACAGGCCACCCTGCAGCCACCGGCTTCCGGCGGAAGTGTGGACTGGGGCTCAGCCTCGGGCTACCACCAGCTGCTGGCCCAGCTGGCCGAGAGCGAGGTGATTCGCACCGCCGCATCCTGGCGCATCCGCGACGAGCTGGTGGCCGTGATTCTCACCCGGCTGCTCCACGACCTGTACCAGCGCTGGCCCGACCGGCGATCGTGGATTGGCTACTGCGAGCTCCCACTGGACCCCGGGGTGTATCTCGATGCCGACGTCGCGTCGCTGTACCGGGCGTTCGACATGCGCCCCGTGGTGTCGCTGCTGTCGTACATCGCCCTGCACCGGCTGCACCTGCTCACGACGGTGGAACAGATCGACATGGACACACTGCGGTTGCTGGGGCTGTTCCAGACCGGCGGCCACCTGGGAGGCGTGGTGGACCTGGCGGACCTGATGAACGTCTTCTCCTCCCCGGAGGCCAACGACGTGGTCAACTTCTCCATGGAGCTGATCCCGTCAGTGCTGGAGACCAAGCGGCAGGGCGGGGTTCAGATCTTCTCCATCGACGGCTACGCCAGCATCGAGCGCCACGGCAGCGTGGACTCCATCGTGCTCAGCGAGTTCGCCTACGAACGCGACATCTTCGAGCAGAAGGTGCTGGACAACGAGCTGTACTACTACGGCCACGAGAAGCAGCACACCGAGGACCGCCGGCTGCAGTACATCCTGGTGGACTGCAGCGCCTCCATGCGGGGTGTACGGCAGGTCTTCGCCCGCGGTCTGGCGCTGACGCTGATCAAGAAGCTGTCGCTGCAGGGCGACGAGGTCTGGCTGCGGTTCTTCGACAGCCGACTGTACGAGCTGACGCGGGCGGGCGACAGCGGCGAGGCGGCGGTGCCCTACCTGTTGACCTTTCGCTCCGAGCGCGGCCGGAACTACGAGCATGTGTTCCGCCAGCTGCTGGGGGAGCTGCAACGCATGCGGCGACTGAACGGCCGGCCGATGGTGGTCTACATCATCACCCACGGCCAGTGCCACATCACCACCCCGCTGGTGGATCAGCTGCGCCAGGTGGCCCAGCTCTACGGCGTGTTCATCCTGCCCTCCTCCACCCTGCACCTGGACTACCTCACGCTGCTGGACCGGCACCAGATCGTGAGCGCCGAGGCGCTGTCCAGCCGCGAGCGATCGGTGGACCGCGCGCTGGAGATCGTCGACGACGCGTCCGCCAGGGGAGCGGGGACGGCCGCGCGTGCGGAGCAGGAGACATGATGCGCGGCGCAGGGTCATTCGTCCCACGGAGCGGGAGCTAGCATGGACCCCGGCTTCGAGGGCAACCGGGCCTGGAGCCTGCTCAAGGCGGGACGCCTCGACGAGGCCGTGACGCTGTTTCGCCAGGTCTGCGCCGAGACGCACATCATCGACCAGGAGTACGACCGCATGGCCCGGGGCCTGGCCCAGGGCCTGGCCCGGCTCGGGCGGCGGCGCGAGGCGGCCTACGTGCATCTCTACCTGCACGAGTTCGAGGCCGCCCGGGCGCTCCTCGCCAATCTCCCGCTGGACGAGGCCCGGGTGCTGGAGCAGCAGGGGAACAACGCCGCCGCCGCCCGGCGCTACCTGGAGTGCGGCCGGTTCGTGCTGGCCGCCATCGCCTACGAGCGCGGACAGCTGCCGCAGGAGGCGAGGCAGTGCTGGGAGCGCGCCCTGGTCGACGGCCGCGTACTGCGCGTGCCCTACGTCGCGGCGCTGATCCACTTCAACCTGGCCTATTGCTGTCTGGCGGGGGACGACGAGTCTGGCAACACCCACCTGGTGACGACGCAACGGCTGCTGGAGGAGGTGGCCGACGAGTTCGAGACCTCAGGACAGCGCGAGCGGGCCTTTGACTGCTACCAGATCCTGCTGGAGATGGGGCGCCGCAGCGGGGCGTTCGAGAACCTCGCGGAGGGCTACCTCAACTGCATCCGCATCCTCAAGGAGGACAACCTCAAGTACTACGTGCTGCAGTATTACGAGGACTTCCTGCGCGAGGCGACCAGCCGCGACGAGCTCCACGCGGCGGCCTCGCTGTACCGCGAGGCGGCAGACTACTGCCTGCGCATGGGGCTGCTCTACGACCGACACTATCTCAAGTCGTCGGCCGAGACCTGGCTGCAGGTGGCGGACAAGAACCTGCGCGAGGGCGGGCCGGCGGAGCTGAGCGAGAACGCGCTGCTGGCGGCGGTGGCCTGCTTCAACACGCTGGGGGACTACTACATGGTGGGGGAGGCCTATCGCCGGCTGTGCAACATCGGGCTGCCGGCCCGGGTGCGCCAGCGGTACGAAGGGATCGCCGGACGATACGTGGAGACGGTGCGCCAGTCGGTGGAGGCGCCGCCGTTTCCCAGCTACCTGCGCCAGCCTCACGCCTACCCCGAGATCTGGTTCATGGACGTGGTGGAGTGGGACCACGACGGCGACGTGGTGGCGGTCTGCGCCCTGGTGGTGGGGGACTCGAGCTACCCCGACGTGGTGCGTCGCCGCGCGCTGGTCGTGCTGCTGGACTGCCTGGAGGAGATATCGGCGCGGGGCGGTGAGGTGAGCACCATGCAGCTGGACGCGGCGCGGCTTTCGCGCGTGGCCGAGCGGCTGGGAGACCTGCAGATCTACGTCGTGCTGCGACCGCTGGAGCGGCTGTTCGAGCACGCCGACGTCCGTGTCCAGCGTGGCGCCGTGCGCGCCCTGCGCTTCCTGTTCTTCAAGCGCTCGTTCAACCTGCTCAACCGCGGACTGACCTCCACCGACGAGGGCGTACGCCAGGCGGCGCTGGAGGCCCTGGGGCGGCTGTACTTCAACCATGCCTTCGATCCCCTGGTGCGCATCTTCCGCGAGACACCGGACCCGACGATCAAGTCCACGGCGCTGGAGAGCATCGGCCGCATCCCGACGCTGGAGGCCGGAGACTTCCTGATCGAGGTGCTGCGCTACGAGCCGGAGCCGCTGCGCGGGCTGGCGCGTCGGCTGCTCGTCGCGTTCGGGAACCGCGAGCTGCTGCCGATCCTGCGCCAGCACTACCAGATGGAGTCCGGCACCATGCGCGAGGAGCTGGAGTACATCCTGAGGCAGGTGGGCGGGCTGTATTGAGGGGGTTGGATCTGGATGTACGGAGGCGGATGTGGCCCGCGCGGAGCTCAAAAAAAAACCGGGTGCGATGAATGCCGGGGCAACATGCCGCGCGGCTCGAGACGCCCGGGACAAGAGCGCCATGGTGGGCCGCTTGGCGGCTCCGCACAGGCCACATCCGCGAGACACCTGCGGGGAGCCACTTGCGGGGAGCCGCCAAGCCGGCTCCCGCCGCACAGTTCGCCCGAGCGTTTCTTCCGGCGCGGCATGCCGCCTCCCACGCTGAGCACGTCCGCCTTTCTTTTGGAGCTCCCCGCGAGTGGCTCCCCGCCATGGCTCCGCGCGGGCCACAGGCCTCCGGATCGATCCAGATCCCGAACCCGGATCTCCCCTACACCATGCTGGCCAGCTCGCACTCGATGAGCAGGTACAGCGACTGCATCGCCTTGAGCGAATCCCCCAGCAAGGAGCAGGCCGTGATGGCGTCCTCGATGGGCTGAGACGTACCCAGCGTGCGGTATACGTCGAGCAGCATCGGATCGGGGTGGAAGCGCTCGATGCGCGCGGGCGGCATACGGTTGGCCACGATGTGAAACCCACCCAGCTGCTGGAAGTAGCTCTCGAAGAACCCCTCCGGCAGGTGTGACACGCCGTTCACCACCAGCTCCATGGCGTCCTGGCCGCTGGGGAACGACTCCTGCGGTGCTTCGCGATCGCGATAGAAGGCAAAGGAGCCGTCGATCCACCCGAACGTGTCGAACACGCTCTCCAGCACGAAGGACACCACGTGCCGTGAGACCTGCAACGGTGCCAGCGCCCCGGCGGCAAGCAACGCGGCGATGGGCCGTCGGTGGGTGTTGTTGCGGATCGCCAGCTCCACGCGGTGCGAGGACAGGATGTCGCTGCGGATGAGGTAGGCGATGAGCGCCTCCTCGCTGCGATCGGCCGAGGCCAGGTGGGGCTGTCCCTGGAGCAGGTGGATCTCGCAGTTCCGGTTGGTGGCACCCTCGGTGGTAATCGTTGCACCGGACCGCATCTGGATGTTGTGCAGCCAGTCCAGCAGCTCGGCTGGCTTGCCCGACAGCTTGGGCCCCGTCAGCACGAGCAACCCGGTCTCCTCCACCACGGCGAAGCGGAACAGCACCTTGGTCACGGTGCGTGACGAGAGCAAGCCCTTGAAGTCCGGTTCGATGCTGCGCTCGGGCGGCTCCGCCACCTCCAGCTGCTTCTCCACCAGTCCATGGGCTTGGTCGAACTGGTCCAGATCCAGCCCGGCGAACTCCTCCTCCTCCTGTCGCAGCTGATCCAGGTCCAGCTCCTCACCGGCGCCCTCACTGTCGTCCCTCGTGGGGTGGCTTGGCGTCCAGGCGATGCGGTCCGGCACCAGCGCCAGACCCCCTTCCATGTCGTCGCCCATGTCCAGCATGGGCAACGACTCGAACGCCGGATCGTCCATCGGGATCCGCGTCGGTGGTGGGGCCGCCTCGTGTTCGTCATAGGTCGGCAGGCCTCCCAACGCGGCGGACGGCACCGCGGCGGGCGGCGGCATCGGAGCGGATGGCACGTCAGCGGGATGAGCGGATGGATCGAAGCCGATCGCCACTCCGTCCGGGTCGGTCTGGATCGCCGGCATCCCCAGACCGGCCTCCTGCACCACGTTGTCCCGCCCCACCACGACATCCTGCTCCGGATCGGGCGTCAGACCCAGATCCACTGGAATGATGTTGCTCTTCACCACCGGCGAACGTCCCCCGGGGAAGGAACCGGCGCCGGGCCACGAGCTCGAGGGCGACACCGACGAGCTCGCGCCCGAGGCATCAGTCTTCCCCAGCGCCAGGTAGGGCGTCACGTGCTCGGCGGTGAAGGCCGCCAGCGTCTCGTTGCTGATGCGGTGACCCTGCTGATACAGGAACTCGTTGATGTCCTCGTAGAACTCCCGGGCCGACTGGTAGCGGTCGTTGACGTCACGCTGCAGCGCCTGCCGCACCACCCGCACGGCCTCGGCGGGGAGGGCGTTCTCGTGCTCCTCGAGCACGTCCAGACGCACGTTCATCACCTTGTCCAGCGTCTCGAAGTCGCTGGCGCCGAGGAACAACCTGCGGCCCAGCAGCAGCTCGGCCAGCACGATGCCGGCGGCGAAGATGTCCGAGCGGTGGTCCACCTTGAGCCCGGCCACCTGCTCCGGGGACATGTAGCCGAACTTGCCCTTGAGCACGCCGGCCTGCGTCTTGCTCTCCTGCTGCACGAGGGCGATGCCGAAGTCCCCGATCTTCACGTCTCCCCGGAAGGAGAGCAGGATGTTCGAGGGAGAGACGTCACGATGCACCACGCCGAGGATCTGCCCGTTGGGCCCCACGGCGCGGTGGGCGTAGTCCAGCCCCTTGAGGAACTCGGCGACGATGAACAGCGCCAGGACGCCTGGGAGGCGCTGCTTGCGCTTGGCCAGAGTGCGCCACAGCTGACGTCCGTCGATGCCGTTTACGTACTCCATGGAGATGTAGTACTGGCCGTCGATCTCGCCCAGCTCGTGGACCTGCACGATGTTGGGATGCTCGAGGTGGCAGACCAGCTTCGCCTCGGTGATGAACATCCGCAGGAACTCGGTGTCCTCTGCGAACTGCGGCAGAATGCGCTTGATCACCAGCGCCTTCTCGAAACCCATGGCGCCGAAGACCTTGGCGTAGAAGATCTCCGCCATCCCGCCGATCGCGATGCGTTCGGAGAGGAGGTAACGACCGAAGTGATTGGGCTTGAAAGGCCGCGCCATCTAACAGAGCCGGGCTACGAACAAGGTGCAATAGTCGCCCTTGGGCTCACAAAACTCAAGTCGTTCTGTGGCGCAGGACAAGCGACAACAGCGCGAGAAGCAGAAGCGGCAGGGGGACCATGACGCTCGTCCCATGGCCGACGGCACAGTCACAGCCGGTATCGCCGCTGGTCGCCGTGGGGCCTGACAGCTGACAGGCGCCGTTGATGCACACCTTGCCGTCAGCGCAGACGACGTTGGCTCCGTCCACCGTGCCATCACAGTCGTTATCCAGACCGTCGCAGATCTCGGCGGAGGGCTGCGGTGCGGTGCAGCTGGAGTAACCCCCCAGGCTGCAGGTCTCGGTCCCGGAGCCGCATATCGTGGAGCAGGCGCGGGTGAGGTCCTCGTCGGTCTGGCCGTCGCAGTCGTTGTCCACCGCATCGCAGATCTCCGCCACAGGGGTCCCCTCGCCGACACACTGGCCCCAGGTTCCGCCGCTGCACGTCTGGGTCCCCTGCTTGCACTGGCCCTTGCTCACACCGCAGGCGCGCGTGTCGCCAGCGACACACCCGCAGCCTTCGTCCACTGTACCATCGCAGTTGTTGTCCACGCCATCGCACAGCTCGATGGCCGGCTGGGGCGCCGTGCATCCGCCCCACGCTCCGCTGCTGCAGGTCTGCACGCCGGTGCCACAGGCCGTGGAACAGGACTGGGTCAGATTCTCGTCGATCTTCCCGTCGCAGTTATTGTCCACGCCGTCACAGCTCTCGGCGGTGACGATCTTGGCGATGTTCTGCAGCGCCGTCAGCAGATCCTGCGGGTTGTTGGCCTGGTAGTAGCAGTTGTTCTTGGCCTTGGGGTCCGAGCTGGTCGCGTCACACGTGGTGCTGACCTTGGTCCCGGCCGCGGCGGCCATCTTGTTCAACGTCAGGGTATCCACCGAATCACCGAAACCCACCACATAGGTCGTGATCCCCAGCGCGGTCAGATTGGTGACCGCGTTCACCGGCAGGAAACGGGTGGAGGCATCGTACGGCGAGCACCACTGCCACCCGTCGGTGATCAGCAGCACGCTGTTCTTGTAGGCCGAGTCCTGCAGGTTGTTCACCCCCGCCGCGATGCCCAGGCTCTGCGCCATGGGCGTCCAGTTGCCGGCGCTGGGCGGCGGCGTGGCCAGCTCGCCCATGATCGCCTGTGCGTTCTGCGGGCCGATGCCCACCACCACCTTGCCACCACCGCACTGGTCGGGGTTGGGGAACAGCATCAGGCCGAGGTCGATGCTGGACTCGTAGGTCGTCGCCACCTGAGACAGGGCGGACTTCGCGACGTCCCACTTGGTCTGTGACCCCACGAGCCCGGTCACCATGCTCGACGAACGGTCGAGCACGATCAGCATCCGTGGCGCCTTGCAGGTGTCAGCCAGGGCCGGGCTCGAAACGCTGGCCAAGACCACAATCCCCAATACAAAAGAAGTTCGCATGCAAATACCTCCCGCCCCTGTGGCTAGCATGGGTCATGCCAACCTCGCCCGTGTTGCACGGTCCCAACGTTTTGTCATCATTATGTTTTTTTTCATCACCGCCGGCACCCGACGCACGGTCCACTCGCTTCCGGACACCAGAGTGGTCAGGGTGGCTACCATGGGTATCACCCGATGATGCGTCGAAAGTGTTGACCTTGTCAGGATCATTGGGAGAATGGAGCCATGCCGCGTTTTCTCGTCGTGTTCCCATTGCTCTTCGCGCTCCTCCTGCCCGCTTGCCCCCAGAAACGGCTTCCACCTCCCCCTCCAGACGAGGAGGAATCATCGCCCCCACCGACTCCAACGGTCGACCTGGCCTTCATCCAGAAGGCGCTGGGGGTGGATCTGTCCCTGGCCAACAAGGCCCTGGTCGTGGACATCGACCGACGTCCGGGCCTGGAAGCCCTCGTCGCGGTCCACCACGCAGGTCGCCGCTACGAGGTGGCCGTGGTGCGGGGCGACCACACGGTGCTCGCCCGGGCGCCTCTTGGGGGCAAGATCCTGGCTGGCGCCAACATCCAGGCCGTCGGCGAATTCCGACCGATGGACCTGTGGGGCGACGGCAGCAAGACCTACCTCATGCCGGTGGAGACCCTGGTCTACCACCAGCCGGTGTGCGGCATCCTCACCTTCCGTTACCGCTACAACTCGCTGTCCCTGGTGGGCGAGTTCGCCAGCCACTGCTGGCGTGGCGGCCAGAGAGGGGACCCGTTCCGGGACTTCAAGGTCAACCGGAATGGAAAGCAACTCACCATCGCCACCGTCGAGGAACGTGGCAAACGCCTCTACCGCTGGGACGAAAGCCAGCAGGCGTTCCTCACCTCGGAACCGCTGCCGGGGAAGTAGCGTCGAGGCCTACGGTAGCTCGTCAAGGCCTACGGTAACTTGAAGCCGTTGTCGCGGTAGAGCTGCAGGATGCCGCCGCAGGCGTTTTCGTAGTCCTTGCAACGCGACACCGGCACCGCACCCGCCGGACACTCCCACTGAGTTCCGGTCTTGCACACGCGGTGGACGGTCTTGGTCCCGCTGCATCCCCCCTCGCAGCACAGCTCCGGTGCCGGGTCGAGCTCCTCCTGGTCCAGTCCCACCACGTGACACCCCTCGAGCGGCGTGCAGGCCCTGAGCGACGAGGCGCAGGCGTCCTGCAACGCGGGGTTGCTACCCTCGCAGACCCACCTGGTGTCCTTGCACACCCGCTTGGACCAGCCGTCCGTGCCCAGACCACAGCCGCCAGCGCAGCAGCTCGGGCCATCCTGCTCAACCTCGCCGTCGACGCACAGGGCGTCGTCGCTGCAACCAGGCAGCCAGATCCAGAGCAACAACAGGGCAGACGCAATCTTCGACATCTCAACCTTGCGTGGGGAGCTTAGCGCGTGACAGCACTCCCGTTACCCTACTCCCGTTGCCCCACCTGCGCCACCAGTCGCTGCAGCTCGGCGTAGCGGTAGGGCTTCTGGATCAGCCCGGCGAAACCGTGCTGGACGAATCGTTCCTTGACCTCGGCCTCGCTGTAGCCGCTGGAGAGGATCACCGGCGTACCGGGCCGGATGCGCTGCAGCTCGGTCATGGTCTCGATGCCGTCCTTGCGCGGCATGGTGAGATCGAGCAGCACGAAGCTGTACTGCTGCGGGCGACGGGCGAAGCGCTCAAGCGCATCCACCCCGTCCACCGCGACTTCCACGTCGAGGCCCATGCGCTGCAGCATCCGCTCGCCCACCCGGCGCACCGTCTGGTCGTCGTCCACGAGCAACGCCAGCCGGGGTGAGCTGGTCCCGCCCTGAGGCGGTATCGGGACAACATGACCCCGGTGCCCCACCGGCAGCAGGACGCGAACCGTCGTGCCGAGACCCAGGGTGCTGTCCACCTTCACCGCGCCGTGGTGACCGCGAACGATGCCCAGCGTGGCAGCCAGCCCCAGACCACGACCGGCGAACTTGGTGGTGAAGAATGGGTCGAAGATACGAGGGTGCACCTGGTGGCTCATTCCGCACCCCGTGTCCCGCACCTCGACGAACACGTAGTCCCCTTCCTCCAGCTTGTCATCCACGAAGGTCGAGGACAGATACTCGGCGTCACAGAACGCAACCCCGCTGGAAATGCAGATCTCGCCGCCGTCCGCCCCCAGCGCATCGGAGGCGTTGGTCGCCAGGCTCAACAGCACCTGGCGCAGCTGAGCCGAGTCGCCCGCCACCTCGGGCAAGTCGGCCTGGAGCTCGATCTTGAGCCGGGCCTTCTTCGAGATCCCCACCCGCAGCAGCTGCTGCATGCCGGTGATCAGTGCGCGGATGTCCACCGACTGGACCACAAACCGGCTCTTGCCCGAGTAGGCCAGCATCTGTCGCGTGAGCTCGCTGGCCCGCTGCGCCGCGTCCTCGATCTCCACCACGCTCCCACGCACAGCCGAGCCGGGCGGCAGATCCATCAACACCATCTCGGCGTTGCCCAGGATTCCCAGCAGCAGGTTGTTGAAGTCGTGGGCGATACCCCCGGCCAGCACCCCGAGGCTCTCGAGCTTCTGCATCTGCACCATGCGATCCCGCAGCGCCATGCGGTCGCGGTCCATCTGCTTGCCCTCGGTGATGTCCAGCGCGGTGAAGGTCGCCCCCGGGATCCCCAACAGATCCGTCGACACCGAGCTCAGCAGCACATCCCGCAGCCCACCGTCCCGGGTGACCCAGCGCGTCTCCACCGTCCCCACGCCGAGCCGGTCCATCTCGGCGTACTTCTTCTCGCCCACCCGGCGGTACTCGGCCTCGTCGACGTAGAGCATCCGGGCGCTTTGGCCCACGAGATCCTCCTCGGCGTATCCCAGCATGCGGCACACCACGGGGTTGACCCAGTGCAGGATACACTCGCGGTCCACCAGGCCAATGCCGATGGGCGCCGCTTGCAGGATACCGGCCAGACGCGCCTCCGCGCGGCGCTGAGCCGTCACGTCCAGCAACATCACGATCATCAGCCCCCGCTGCAGGTGGCCCGCCCGCAGCTGGATCTCCTTCTGCTGCCCGTCGCGGCAGGTCACGCGATAGACCACGTCGCGGCCGGCGCTCTCTTGAGCCACATCGACATCCCAGTTGCCGACGACCATCGCCCGGTAGTCCGGATCGGGGTAGGCCCGCTCGATCCACGCCTGCGTCGTCGGCACGTCGGTCCGCGCGTATCCCGTGATCGCAGTGAACGTGTCGTTGACGTAGGTGATCGTGCCGTCCACGTAGACCACCACCACGCCGAACGGCGCATGCTGCAGGACCTTCTGATAGAAGGCGTCCGGCTGCACGCTGTCTGAGGTCAAGCGGTGCTCCCTCCCACGGGTAATGCTATCCCTCGTCCCCCACATTCGCAACCAGCTGACCGCAGGCCGCGGCGATGTCGTCCCCCCGGCTCTGGCGTACGAAGGTCGACAGATCCCGCTCGCGCAGGCGTTCGGCAAACGCCTCCACCGCCGCCGCGTCAGGCCGACGGAGCTGCCGCGCGGGCTCCCCCGCTCCGCGCGGGTTGGGCCGCGCCACCGGGTTGTACGGGATCAGGTTCACCTTGGCCCGAATGCCGTTGAGCAGCGGCACCAGGCGTCGTGCATCCTGCGCCGTGTCGTTCAGCCCGGCGATGAGCACGTACTCGAAGGTGATACGCCGCCGCCGCGGCAGGGGGTAGCGCCGCAACGCCTCCAGCAGCACCCGCAGCGGCCAGCGGCGATTGACCGGCATCAGCTCATCGCGCACCTCGTCGGTGGTGGCGTTGAGCGAGACCGCCAGCCCGACGTTGGCGTTGCGCCGCCCCAGCTCGTTGATGCCCGGCACCACCCCCGCGGTGGAGACCGTGATGCGGCGGGGCGAGAAGTTGGCGCCGATGTCGGTGCACAGGATGTCGATGGCGTCCAGCACCGCGTCCAGGTTGTTCAGCGGCTCCCCCATGCCCATGAACACCAGGTTGCTGGGTCGCGTGCCCACCTGGGCGCGGTACACCTGGTCCACGATCTCCCCGGCGGTCAGGTTGCGGAGCAGGCCCATGCCGGCCGTGGCGCAGAAGCGACAGCCCAGCCCGCAGCCGACCTGGGTGCTGAGGCACTGGGTCAGCTTGTCCCCGTCGGGGATCAACACCGTCTCCACCTGCCGCCCGTCAGCCAGGCCAAGGCGAAGCTTGCGCGTCCCATCGTCGGCGCAGAACTCCTGCTCCACCGACAGCGGGGACAGGTCCACGCGCGCCGCGAGATCCGTGCGCAGCGCACGCGCCAGATCCGTCATCGGCTCGGTGGACACGACGCCGCGCCCGTGAACCCAGGCGAAGATCTGCCGCGCCCGGAAACGCGGGAGGCCCCAGCGCTCCACCTGCTGCTCGAGCTGGGCCAGGGTCAGACAGCGCAGATCGACCCGCGAGCCCACATCACAGCCCGTTGATCTCGTAGGGCGCAAAGAAGTAGGCGATCTCGGTGGCGGCCGTCTCCGGGGCGTCGGAGCCGTGCACGGCGTTGCGCTCGATGGAGCTGCCATACAGCTTGCGGATCGTGCCCGGCGCGGCCTTGGCCGAATCGGTGGCCCCCATGATCTCGCGGTTGCGGGCGATGGCGTTATCGCCCTGCAGCACCATCACCACCACCGGGCCAGAGGTCATGAACTCGCACAGGCTGGCAAAGAATGGACGCTCGCGGTGCACGGCGTAGAACCCCTCGGCCTGCTTGCGGCTCAGGCGCAACATCCGCAACGCCACGACGTTGAGGCCCCCCTGCTCCAGGTGCTGGATCACAGATCCGATGACGCCCTTCTGCACGGCGTCGGGCTTGATGATGGACAGGGTGCGTTCCACGGCAGTTCTCCTTCGTCGTTTGAATTCGCGCGCGTCGCTCCGCACTCCAGGAGGCTCCCCCGCTCCGCGCGGCTACCGGTGGGTTGTCTACTCGGTCCGGCGCCGGAAGACAAGCTCACTCGGGCTTGTGGCACACGGCCTCGATGTTGTGCCCGTCGGGGTCATACACGAACGCGCCGTAGTAGCTGGGGTGGTACTGGGGTCTCAGACCCGGGGCGCCGTTGTCCCGGGCCCCGGCCTCCATCGCCGCACCGTAGAACGCGTCCACCGTCTCGCGATCCGGGCTGCTGAACGCCAGGTGGATCGGGGTGGTGGGCGCGCCGGGGTGGATCCAGAACACCGGCTTGCCCTGGGGGCCGAGCCCGCAGGCCTCGCCGAACTCCATCACCACCTGGTAGCCCAGCGGCGCCAGAGCCTTGGCGTAGAACGCCTTGCTTCGAGCGTAGTCCTTCACCGTCAACGTCAGATGGTCGATCATGTGGGCTCCTCCTTCCTGTGGCGCAAGGGTGGCCCACGCGGGGGACCGACGCAAGCGTGATGTGCCAGGTTCCGAAGCTGTGCCGCATGCCGTGCCAGCCGCGCCCGGGCGCTCCGCTTTGCACCCCCGCTCCGCGCGCCTTTACACGAGGCGTCGGCTGCTGATGTCGATGGTGTCGCTCGACACGAGGAGAGAGAGCGCGCGCTGGAGGGATGGACAGGCGAGCGCTGTTCTGCTAGAAACCGCAGTGCATCGCGAGAGGTGAGGCCGTGGGCTGGTACTCCCACTATGACTGGCGCCCCCACGTCTCGGTGGCCCAGCGTCGCCGAAACGCGGCGAAGCGGATCGCCAGCATGAAGAAGTCGGGGCACAAGGTTGCCCCGGTGGTGATCGAAGGACGCAAGATCGCCCAGACGTTCTGGGGCGATGCCTGGTGCAGGAACCTCGAGGCCTACAGCGACTACTCGAACCGCCTGCCCCGCGGTCGGACCTACGTGCGCAACGGCTCGGTGATCGACCTGCAGATCGAGGCCGGGCGCGTGCGCGCGCTGGTCAGCGGCACGGACATCTACGAAGTGGACATCCGGATCGAGCCGCTGCCCTCGGCCCGCTGGAGCGAGATCAAGACGCGATGCGCGGGCCAGATCGGCTCGCTGGTCGAGCTGTTGCGCGGTGCCATCTCCAGAGGGGTGATGGCGATCGTGACGCGCAAGGGCGACGGCCTCTTTCCTTCCCCTGGCGAGATCAAGCTCGGCTGCTCGTGCCCGGACTGGGCCACGATGTGCAAGCACGTGGCCGCGACGCTCTACGGCGTCGGGGCGCGCCTGGACCACGAGGCGGATCTGCTGTTCACACTTCGCGGCGTCGACCCGACCGAGATGGTGGAGGCCGCCGTCGAACGGACCGTGTCCGGGGAGGGGCCGCGCAGGGGGCAGGCCCTGGCGTCCAACGATCTATCGTCGCTCTTCGGCGTGGACATTGACGTGGACCCTGAAGCGGACGAGCCAAGAGCGGCAGCGAGATCGGCGCCCGCGCCGAGGAACGCTGCGCCGAGGAACGCCGCGCCGAGGAACGCTGCGCCGAGGAACGCCGCGCCGAGGAACGCCGCGCCGAGGAACACCAGGCAGAACGAAGCCTCCAGGAACAGAGCCAGCAAGAGCAAAGCCAGCAAGAACCACCGCAGCAACGTGAACGCCGACGACCTGCTGGACCTCGTTCGTGCGCGACTCGGCCGTGCACCTCGAGGGTTGCGGAAGCAGCTCGAGATCCTGACACCCCGAGCCGTCGAGAAGCTCTTCTACGAGCTTGTGCGCCTGGAGGACAGGGAGGTCATTCGGGCTCGTTTGAGGCGGAGCCGAGAAGCCAACCACCCTCGGTAGGTCCCAAGAACTCCACCGACCAACTCGACGGGTCGCGCGAGCTCGGGGACTTCGCCGGTTGGATCGCCGCGCTGATCCAGGTGGCCGACGGCATCGAGCGCAAGCCGATCCCGGCGCCGCCGCATCCTTGCCACTTCGGCAGCGTCGCCGAGCCGGTGAGCCGCTACATCTGGACCCTCGCCGCCCTGGGAGACGGTGTCAGCGCAACGACCGTCAGCCCATGCTCTGGGGCCTCGGTGCGCCACGCGATGAGGGCCGAGTCGACGACAGTCCTGGCAGGGACCATGCTGGCCCTCCCGCGTTCGGTCCGCCTGACTCGCCGCCTCACAGGCCTTGACACAATTTCCCGCCGAAGTAGTCGCCTGCGTGGACGTGGGTGGCAGGACCGGCACACGCTACTTCTTGGCGGCCTGCGAGGCGAGCTGCTTCTCTAGCTCGAACATGTAGGTACGGGTGCCTAGGGCCACGCCGGGCGCGAAGGAGTCCAGGATGCTCTTGGCGATTCTCGCCTTGGGGGCGCTCATCTCGGTTACGGGGCCGAAGTGTCGGGCCAACCATTGGTCGACCTTGTCAACGCCCACCGCCTTGTAAGGAACTCTCTGGTTCAGCTGCGGAGCCTTGTCCACCAACCGGGTCATGGCTCGATCGGCGTTGGCCTTGGTGTGCAGCTGATCACAGATCTCGAAGATGGCGAAACGGGTGCCCATGGCCGTTCCCGGCGCGTAGTTGTCGAGGATGGCGGCCGCCTTCTGGGCCTTGTAGTTTGTCATCGAGGAGACGGACCCGAAGTAGCGCTGCTGCCACCCCTTGATCTGCTTCGTGGTGACGGCCTTGTACGGGAAGCCGGGGACCGCCGCCGGCGCCTTGTCGTAGAGGCGGGCAATGGACCGCTCGGCTTTGTTCACCGTCCGCTTGCCACGCTTGATGGCCCGGCCGGCGACACCGCGAGCCCCAGCAGAGCAACAATCCCCAGCGCTGACTTGATGATGTGGTTGGTTGTCATGACGTTTCCTCCGGACCACTCTCCCAGCATACGGCAGGCCAACCCCCCCCGGTCACGAAGAGCCTGTCAGACAAGGGTTATCGCCCGGGTCCCCCGATGAGGCCGGTCTTCGGTTCTCGGAGTCAGGCGGCTACACCTGCGCGGATCTCGGCTGGCGAGCTGCCACCAGATCGGTAAGCCCCGGCGCCGCTCGTGATCGCCGCCACCAACGTCCCGGCAGTCACCTCCTCGGCCAGCAGCAGATCCTCCTCACCTGGTATGGCGAGGCTCAGCTCGGATGCGGTCGAACGCAGCGAGTCCATTTCCCGGGGTACCACGACACCGTCGGCCCGGGCCACCGCCAGCAGCCCGCCCAGGAACAGGTTGCCCATGCCGGTCGTGAGGAACAGCCGCAGCACCGGATCAGGATACGTCCGGACCCCACCGGGACGCCAGGCCCACGAACGACAGGTCGGCCCGCGAAAATCCCTGGCACGGACGCTGGTGTTGTCCTATAATGGGTTGAAAAGGAGCGACCTCCTCTGCTAACAGCTGGAGGGATCCGGCTTGAAAGGAGGAGCAACATGGGCCAAGTTATTCCGCTACGACGGCGAAGGAGGAAGTCGCGGGTGAAGGGCAAGGAAGATGTCTTGACGCGTGAGGAGTTCGAGGCGCTCGATCTCGAACGACGGGTCGCCTTGATCCAGGAACTCATCCCTC
>Ga0210044_10001442_pt1 | contig 36181 bp, 31 predicted proteins | sample CryGey13umfilter_2_FD_183959 | JGI IMG/M metagenome (GOLD analysis project Ga0210044, IMG submission 183959) | Groundwater microbial communities from aquifer in Utah, USA - Crystal Geyser 4/9/14 3 um filter (SPAdes) (version 2) | ecosystem: Environmental > Aquatic > Deep subsurface >...
ATGATTCCAGGACTATTCGTATCTTTTCTGAATGTGTTAATTTGCTTATTCTCATGAGTTTGTGCCCCCAATATCTGCTAAAAAGTGTAAAGTTTGAAGTGGTCTTACTCTAGAGGGGTCCAGACCAATTTTTCATAAAATGGCGAATCTAGAGAAATGATTTTACTGAATGTTTTTTCAGACGAAATTTCTAAATTGTTAGCAGACAATATTTTCCCATCTGGATCATAGACACTCATTGCAATGACAGGCATGCCAATTTCTATAATATTGCCTGAAACAGTTAATGAATCACCTAAACCATATGATTGCTTGTCAAAATTTACGGTGAATGTATCTGCAAAAACATCTGTGAAAATCAACGGAGATAATACGGTTAACACTAAGGTGATCCCCAACAGATATCCTAACACACGGGTAAAAACGTAATTTTCTATTTAATAATCACGTAGAAATTATACTTTTCATTCAACTGTGATCTCAGTTGACATCAAAGGAGAAAGCGCCATAGGATTATCAAAGGAATTCCATACAAATGTTTCAACTTCATACATTCCAGATTTTGGCGGGATCCAAGATTGAGAAACATCTAGACTTTGTTCTGGTAAGAGTTCACCTTGAATCCATGAAATAGATTCAACATAATTATCAGCATTTTTGACTTGAAAGATGTAAACAAAGTTTTGTTTAAGATTATGATCATTTTTAATGGTTCCAACTATTTGCATTTGAATATTTGATGAAAACGATTCTAAAGCATTACCAAAACTATCTGAGAATTTAGGAGAGGAATTATTTAGTCGTTCAAGTGGAGGTATAGATGAGTCAACATTGGTAGATGTTTTAATTTCTAAACTATCGGACTTTGAAAAGGGTTTTGGTAATGTATGATCATCATATTTAGCAGATATTTCATCTCCAGGAAAAACATATAGTCTATTGCCACTTGATGGTGAATTTTGAGATAATGAAACAGTGGCAACAAAATATCCAGAATTTTCAGACGTTTCAATCGCATTCACGTTTATTCCTGCAACATCAGAATCCGAAATAATATGTATGGATAGATGATCTATTGCTTCAGGATTCAGATTCATATCTGCATCAATGACACGAATCGTTACAGAGTTGTCGGAAAAAATGGGTTCGTTTAAAAAATCAATGGTCCCAAGATTCCAACTTATAGGAACAGATTTTGTCAACACAACGCCATTTGCAAACTCAAATGAAATAGTTATTGAAGAATCTCTGTCAACTTCTAAAAATCCACTAGTAGGACCAGTACCAAATGTTCTAGGATTAGTATCTGCATCACCATCACCATCAACATCATGAGAGAAACCTGTAAGTACAACTTCGGCAGTAAAAATTCCTGAATTTACGTCTGTTTCAGTGAATCGATAAGGTTTTAGAAAATAATTGGAAGTGCCAACTTTGATTGGATGATCTTCAGTATTTCCAATTGAATCAATCAAATGGGTATCAGTGTTCCAGCTTGGAGATATTATCGTCATTTTGATTTTATCAGTCCAAGTGTAAACGGGTTTATCAGTAAAAATTGGAGAGTAAGGATCATTATAATCAGGAATTAATTCCCCAAAAGCAGGAAAGAGAATCAGCGGTAAAAGGAGTAAAACCAATGACATGTTAAAAATTAGCATGCAACGGATTTAATGTTTAATGAAAAATTCTATGATTCGTCTTCAGGAAGTGAAACTGCTAAAATGTTATCTCCACGCAACAAAATCTTTCCAAGACCAATATTTTTTCCATCAGAGATATCTTCTGCATTCTCTAGTGTCAAATTCATGTGAATGTCAAAATCTTGGAGTACACCCTGAATAGTTTGAGCATTTCTCAATCTAAGTAAGATTACTTTGTCTTTACTATTAGTCATTAAAGTCGAAATTTCATCTGCCATAAGTATTACCTAATTCTAACTATTCTCCTATTTTTTCTTGCTTACTTGCATGTATAAGTCAACAGTTCCACTTCCAATTGGAATGTTACTGCCCACAATTACATTTTCAGTAATACCTTTCAACTGCTCAATTTCACCGCCAAGTGCAGCATGTGCAATTGTTGGGACGGTGATTTCGAATGCGGCTCTTGCAAGAACACTGTCTTTTGTTCCAGCAATTCCATGTCTACCAATTTGTTGCATATAGCCTCTGGAACACATCAAGTCTGATACCAACATAATGTATCTATTGTCAACTTCTAATCCTTGATCTCCCAAAGTATGATTTAGTTCGTCAATTAATGAATTTCTTGCAGCTTCTATTCCTAAAGTACCTGCAATTTCAAAGACATTATTTGTTCTAACATTTCTTTTATCGATTCCCTTAACCTCAAGTACTTTAGCAATGTTTGAACCTGTTGTCTGTATAACCCACTCATCATCTTTCTGAACTAGTGTAACTCGCTCTATATCTGGAACTCCTTTAACAGTTGTATTGAGAACTTTGTTTCTAATTGCAATTGCAGTTGCAGTGTCAGATTCTTCAACAAGATTTAATGTGATTAATTCTCCTGTTACTTCCATTTTGAATTTTTTATTTGATGAAAGTGCTGCTTCTACTTCTGCAATTGAGCAACCTCTTTCTTTGAGTCTATTTGGACTCAAAATTAATTTAATATTTGTAGAATAGTCTGTTTCGCTATTAGCAATCAAAGCGCTAACTTTAGTTTGTAATACATTTCTTGCAATTTCAATTGCTTTTTCTCGTGATTTCTTTGATTCATTATCAAGATAGATATCCATAGTTGGGGTAACAGGTTTCTTTCTTGCATCTACTAATTCAATTAATCTTGGCAAACCCAATGTGACGTTTCGTTCTTTAATTCCTGCAAAGTGGAATGTTCTCAAAGTCATCTGAGTTCCAGGTTCACCAATTGATTGTGCGGTAATGATTCCGACTGCTTGTCCAGGTTCTACTTTGGCTTTATTGTAAAGCAATAATCCTTTTTTACATACAGCTTCAACACCGTCTTTACTTAGATTAGATTTTTCTAATGCATCAGTTACAAGGGATGTTAATCTTGGATTAAATGTCTTAGTATATTTTTTAGCAAGAACTTCTATCTCTTCTTTTGTTGCCTTTTTACCAGAATCAATAATGGTTTGAGATTCAGCCAGCCTACTTGGATTAAATGCTTCACCATGATCACTCTTTTGCACATCAATTCCATCTTCACCATAAAGGAATTGGACAATGTGACCATGTGGATCTCTAACAGTTCCATCATATTCTAATCTAATGTGTTCTAATGCGTTAATCAATCTACGTTGCATGTAACCACTTTGTTGAGTTCTAACTGCAGTGTCGACTAATCCTTCACGACCTCCCATAGCATGGAAGAAAAATTCTAAAGCGGAAAGACCTGTTCTGTAATTTGATTTTACAAATCCATGTGCGTCAGGATTACTATCATTTTCTTGAAAATGTGTTAATGCACGATTACTATAACCATCATTCATTCTATTTCCTCGTCTTGATTGCTGACCTAATGCACCTGCCATCTGACCTACGTTAAGTGCTGAACCTCTAGCACCAGTGGTAGCCATAATTTTTCCAGCATTACTATTGTCTAGAGAATCGTTTGCAGTAGCTCCTGCTTTTTCTCTTGCTTTACCTAGTTCATTGACAATGTATGCTTCTAGAGCTTCTTCAGCTTTCATACCTCTTGTCAGTTTGAGAGTTCCTTTCTTGTATTGATCAGTTAAATCAGATACGATATCATATGTTTCCTGAATATCATCAAGAATTTGTTGTACATTTTTTTCTGGTACTTCAAGATCACCATAACCGTAACTGAAGCCATAATGAGTAATGAATTGTTTAACCATAATCAGAATAGAATTTAAGAAGTTTTTACCAACAGCATTACCATAATCTTTAGTAATTCTGTGTAAGACACTTTCTGGTTCTTCTGCACCAATAGATGTTTTATCGATTACACCACTGATTAGTTCACCGTTTTTAATTACAACATCTTTTTGTGGACCGTTTGTTCCTTTTGACCATTTTGATGTAAGGACATAGTTGAAATCTTTTGGCAGGAACAATGAGAATAATTGTTTTCCAGTATAAGCAGGGCCATCTTTTGTTTTAGTGGCAGGTTTTGGAAGTGGATCAGTGTAACCACCAAGCATTGCATAGTTAGAAAATTCTTGAATAGATAGAGTAGTATCGTCTTTAGTAAGAAGATATGCACCAGTTACAAAGTCTCTCAATGCTCCAATGATTGGACCTCCATATCTTGGTGAAATTAGTTGATCTTGAACTCGCATTAAAAGAATGGCTTCAGCTCTAGCTTCCTCACTTTGAGGAACATGTAAGTTCATTTCATCACCATCAAAATCTGCATTGTATGGTGGACAAACAGAAGGGTGTAATCTGAAAGTTTTACCAGGAAGTACTCTTACATAATGAGCCATGATAGACATTTGGTGAAGTGAGGGTTGTCTGTTAAACATAACAATGTCTCCATCTGCAAGATGTCTTTCAATCAAATATCCAATTTCAAGGGTTTCAGCGATTACAGAACGGTCTTCTACGAAATCTAATCTAATCTTCACACCATCAGGCCTGACAATATAGTTAACACCTGGGAATTTTTCAGGTCCATTAATTACAAGTTTTCTCATTCTATCAATATTCCATTCAGTAACAATTTCTGGAATGGTCAATTTCATTGCAACCTGTTCAGGTACTCCCACTTCAGATAAATCCAAGTTAGGATCTGGTGAGATTACAGTTCTACTGGAAAAGTCTACTCTCTTTCCAGATAATGAACCTCTAAATCTTCCTTCTTTTCCTTTTAATCTCTGAGTTAATGTTTTGAGAGGACGTCCAGAACGATGATGTGCTTGTGGAATTCCAGAAACCTCATTATCAAAATATGTTGTAGAATGATATTGTAACAAGTCAACTAAATCTTGAACAATTAATGGAGGAGTTCCAGCTTCCTTACTTTCTTTTAGTCTTTGATTGACTCTAATGATATCCACCATTTTGTGAGTCAAATCATCTTCAGATCTAATACCAGTTTCAAGTATAATTGAAGGTCTCACAGTTACTGGTGGAACAGGTAACGCTTGAAGAATGAACCATTCAGGTCTTGCAGTACCAGGATCATAGGATAGGAGTTGTAAATCAGAATCAACAATTTGTGAAAAGCGTTCTCGAATTGTAATTGGCAATAATCTATGTTCACCAATTTCTGTTTTCTCTACAAAAATAGTTGGTTTTGTAAATACTAACTCATATTGAGTTTTTCCACAATGAGGACATTCTTTAGCTTTTTTAGCTTTTTCAATAATTTGTTCAGGAATACGTTTTTGTGAAATTACAGTGTAAGCAGCGTGTTTATCTTTAATTTTTTGGAATGCATCTAAATCTTCTTGAGGTACTTTGAGTCTACCACAAGAACGACATGTTGATTGTAACAGTTTGTAAATATTATCAATAAATGCAATATGCAAAATTGGCTCTGCAAGTTCAATGTGTCCAAAATGTCCAGGACATCTTGCGGCAGTATTTCCACAAGTAAGGCATTTTTGTCCAGGCTCAAGTGTGCCAAGTCTGCCATCCATAAGACCTCCCTGAACTGGCATTCCATCTTCATCATATGTTTCAGGAGCAGTAATTTCAGCTACAGAATATTTTCTAATTTCAGTTGGGGACCATACTGAAAATCGAATACCATCAATTGCTTTAATTGCTTGAACAGACATTATATTTTCTCCTTAATTAACAAACGAGGTGCAACATTAAGACTTTGCATTTCTTGTAAGAGTAATTTGAACGCATATGCTACAGATACTGATGAAACTTTAGCTTTATCACCACAAACTCTGCAAACATATTTTCTTTGTTTAACATCATGATATGCAACTAATCCACATCTTTCACATACAAAGATATCAGACTTGTCAGATTCATCTAGCAACCTATCTTTTAGAATCATTGATGCACCATAAGCAATTAAACAGTCTCTCTCCATTTCACCAAATCTTAATCCACCACCTCTTGCTCTTCCTTCAGTTGGCTGTTTAGTTAACATCTGAACTTGTCCACGTGCTCTTGCATGGATTTTATCTGCAACCATATGATGTAGTTTTTGATAATATACAACACCAATGAAAACTTCAACCGGGAATGATTTTCCAGTTCTTCCGTCATACATTATTTCTTTACCAGAATATTTGAAATCATGTGCATCCATTACTTCTTTAACTTCATCCATTTTTTCTCCAACAAATGCAGAACCATCAAATCTTGTTCCACGTAATGCTGCAGCTTTACCACAGATAGATTCCATCATCATACCAACAGTCATTCTTGAAGGAAATGCATGTGGATTAATCAAAACATCTGGAGACATTCCGTTTGCAGTATATGGCAAGTCTTCTGCTTTAGCTAAAATTCCCAGTACACCTTTTTGTCCATGTCTTGATGCAAATTTATCACCAATTTCAGGAATTCTCATATCCCTTGCTCTAATTTTATACATTTTTCCACCTTCATTAGATTGAGTCATAACTACAGTGTCAATAACTCCAGTTTCAGAAGGTCTCACACCAATAGAAGTATCTCGTCTGTATGGACCAGAGGATTCGAACTCCCTATACTCTTCCATAAATCTAGGAGGACTAGTTTTTCCAATTAGAATATCTCCACCTTTAACTGGAGCTTCAGATGCAACTACTCCATCATCTTCTAGTAACCTATATGCGCGCTCTCCTTTGTAACCTCTAATGTTGTCTTCAGCATTAGGAATTTCAAAAGTATCACGCATTCCACCAGGATATTGTTTTGCTTCAGCATCATAGATTCTATAGAAAAATGTTCTACCCAGTCCTCTATCAACTGATGCTTTACTTAACACAATAGCATCTTCAATATTGTAACCATCAAATGGTAATACTGCAACAACACAGTTCTGTCCTGCAGGTCTATCTTCCAATCCTAATAGTTTCATTGCTTTTGTGTTAACAATTGGAACTTGTGGATATAGCATAAAGTGTTGTCTGACATAAGTACTGGTATTCATCATAGGTGTGGAAAATCCTAAACTCTGTTTTGCCATTGCAGATTCGTAAGTATTTCTTGGAGATTGATTGTGTTCAGGATAAGGAATGATAGAAGCACCTGCACCTAGAATAGCTGGTGGAAATACTTCCAAGTGAGTGTGTTTCTTTGCATCTTTTTCGTCCAAAGTAACATAGCAGTTTTCTTCTTCGTTTGCATCAATCATTTCTAAAACACCCATTCTCAATAGATCAGTCCAAGAGAGTAATTTTTTAGAAATTTTGTCTAGTAACTCTGAAGTGAGTAATGGTTTGTTATCTTTAATAATTATTAATGGTCGTAAGACTCTTCCTGCATTACAATTAACATACAATCTTTTTGTTGAACCTTCAATTTCAGATTTGTGGAATGAGATTCCAACATGTGGATGAATCTTGGAATTTCTTCTGAGTTCTCTAAGAGATTCGGCTAATTCTGCACCATCTTTGTAGTATCCAATAAGACGGCCATCTACGAATATTCTAGTTCCGTCTTTTTTCAAGTCTTCTTTTGCATCAAAGAAATGAATGGTTCCAAGATCATAGAGCTTTTCCACAATCTCTTCAGATGGAACATTAACTGAAATAATTCCAGATAGTGCCAAGTTTTTTACCAAACCACAGTTGGATCCTTCTGGAGTTTCACTAGGACAAATTCTTCCAAAGTGTGTAGAGTGCAAATCTCTTGCCTCAAAGTTTGGTTGTGTTCTGCTAAGCGGAGACTGAATTCTTCTAAGATGACTAATGGTTGAAAGATAGTTGGTTCTATCAAGTAATTGTGTAACACCAACACGACCTCTACCCCAGTTTCCTGTTGCAATAGCATTGTTTAGTTTGTCAGTAATTATTCCAGGACGGATGGCTGCAGCAACGGCATTGATTCCACGTTTTTGACCTGATCTTTCCAATTGATATTTCATGTCTCTTACTAAATTTCTAAATGCAGTTCTAAACAAGTCGGCTAACATTTGTCCTGCAAATTTGATTACTTTATTTCCATAATGATCTTTGTCATCAGGGGTAATCCAACCAAGTTTTAGTTCTAATAGTTTACAAGCTGCTTCACCTAAGAATTGTGCTTTCTCTTTTCTATTTTCAGGATGTTTACCCAAATGAGGTAACAATCCCCAATCAAGTAAAGTTTCAGCACGTTTTATTTGGAATTCTTCTAACATTCCAGGTGCGATTCTTTTACTGATATAGACAATAGCATCTTTGGATGTTGGTACATCACCTGCTTTTTCAAATGAGCCTTCTAATTCATCTTGAATATCGTCAACTAGTGAAACTACAGAAGCAATTTCTCTATCAGATTCTAATCCAAGTGCTCTCATTAATGTGACAACTGGAATATCAACTGGGGAACCAGGAATTCTGGCAACAATCAATCCGTCACTTTTCATAACAAGTTCTAGTTTTGCTCGATAGCCAACAATTGAAGAATATACTTTAGCTTTGAAAACAATGTTTCCGCCAACAGTTTCTCTGTCAACAATTATTTTATTGTAAGAAAGATCCTCTAGTCCGACAATAACTCGTTCTGAACCATTAATGATAAAATAACCACCAGGATCATTTGGATCTTCACCGTGTTCAATTAATTTTTGAGTAGAGAAGTTATGCAATATGCAAGCATTTGATTTTGCCATTACTGGAACATCACCAATATGTACAAATCTAGATTCTAAGATTTTTCCATCTTCAACAACACTCGCCTCCATCATTACAGGTGCAGAATAAGAAACATTTCTCAATCGTGCTTCAGCTGGAGTGATATGAGTGATAGAACCATCAAGTTCCATCATTCTAGGTTGTTGAAGTTTAACTTTACCTAATTGGATTTTGTAAGGATATTCTGCATTTTCAATATCAATTTGACCAACTTCGTTAATGATACTTTGAAGTCCTCTTTCTAAAAATTCATCAAAAGAGTTAAGGTGTTGACGTGCAATACCCTCACGTTTTAAAATATCTTGAATTACTGGCCAACGCTTAGTTGAAGGATCTACCATTTAGACTTCCACCACATATCTGTAATAGAGACTTTCACCAGCAGTTGGACTTGCTCTGGTAATCTTGATCATATCTCCAGGTTTTACACCTAGTCCCATAATTGCAGGATCATTGACAAAGATTAGAGGTAACTCAGTGGGCTTACAATTGTATTTTTTTAAAACTTCTTCAGCTTCTTGTTTAGTAATAATTTCATGTTTTGGAACATATACATGATCAGGTACTAGAACTTGATTTTTCTTAGTTGCCATTTACAGTTTCTCCATGTCGAACATTAAATGTAATAGAAAATAATACACACAAACTGTCAAAAATTCACGCTCGGGTTAATATATATGTAATTTGAAATTTGCCAAAAAGCTATCTTTTTTCTATTTAGTCAATAAATTTTTTCACAACCTTAAATAGTATAAATTTAGGCGTAAAATTGATGAAAGCTCATCTAATGGTGTTTGCCTTATCTGCAATTTTAATTGCAAGTATTGGTGTCGCACCCGTATTTGGACAAATACAAAGCTCAATTGTTGTTACTACAGACAAATCATCCTATTCAGAAGGAGAGATAGTTACAGTAACAGGAGAAGTGAGAGATCTGTATTCACAAACCCCAGTAAGTGTAATTGTCAAGGCTCCTAATGGAAACTTGGTATCAATTGCACAAGTTACAGTTGGTGCTGATAAAAAATTCAGTACTGAGTTTACAGCTGGTGGTGGATTAATGAAAGCAGAAGGATCATACACAATTACAGTTCAGTATGGAACAGAAAACCGTTCAGCAACAACATCATTTGAATTTGGCGGATCAACAGTACCACCAAAAGGCGGGTTGTCTAATGTAACGGATAAAACAGTATTAGTAGAGGGAGCCACAGATCTGATAGGTTATTCAATAACAGGTGGAAAATTACTAAACATCATACCTGATTTTGATGCAAAATCACTAATCATTTCTATCGATGCTACCGAGGATGGTATGCTAACCCTAACAATTCCTAGAACTGTGTTTGATTCAGTAGAGGATGGTATTGACGTAGAAGTCTTTGTCTTAATTGACCAAGAAGAAGCTGCAGACTTTGATGAAATAACTACAGCAACAGACAGAACAATTACCATAGAATTCCCTGCTGGAACTGAAGAAATTGAAATAATTGGTACCTTTGTAGTCCCAGAATTTGGTACAATTGCAGCCATGATTCTAGCAGTAGCAATTATCTCAATAATTGCAGTATCTGCAAAATCAAAACTTAGTATTATACCAAGATACTAAATTTCATCTTTTTTCTATTTTTAAATAATTAGACAATCAGATCCCATTAAGATCACCCAAGTCCATTTTTAAATATACATAAATAGCAATAATGTTGGTTGAGAATAGGATGAATTTTAAACGTTCTACGACATCAATGGCAATAACCCTAATGGCACTGTCATTAATTTCAATGACCTCAATTCAACAAGATGCTTTTGCTCAAAGTCAAGGAATGATGATCACAGCAACAGCCGATAAAGGCTCAGACACCATTACCGTTACAGGTAAAACAGTTTCTAGTCTTACAGATATTACATTTAGAGTGACATCTCCAAGTGGAAATAATGTCGTAGCTGTTGATCAAATATCACCAGATGACGAAGGTAATTTTGTAAAAGAATTCAAAATCGGATCAACATGGACCGAGAATGGACTCTATGAAATTACTGCAATGCAAGGAGTAGGTAAAAATTCATTATACACACTAAACGTTCTTGTTGGAGTAGCAAATGGTTTGACTGAAAGAACTTCCGTATCTGAATCTAATTTAGAATCTGGAATATTTCTACAAAATACAAACAATGCTGCAACAGATGTAGGAATTATGCTCGATGCAATAATTGTCGAGAATGGTTCTACAATGTTTGAGGTTACCGGAAAAACTGATAGAGTGAGCCAAGACATTACATTAAAGGTAACAGCACCAAATGGAAATGTGGTAAAAGTAGCTCAAATATCGCCAATGCTTGATGGAGAATTTACTGCAACAATCACAGTGGGTGGATCATTATGGAAACAAGATGGTAGTTACACTGTAAGTGTACGACAATTTGACGATCCAAAATATACTGCTTCAACTGAAGTAGAGATCAAAGACGGAGTTGTAGTCCCAGAATTTGGTACAATTGCAGCCATGATTCTAGCAGTAGCAATTATCTCAATAATTGCAGTATCTGCAAAATCAAGACTTAGCATTATGCCAAGATACTAAGTTCACAATTTTTTTCTATTTTTAAGGTTCTGCTAACTTGTCGAGGGATAAAATATGGATCTTCTCTGAATTGAAATTCATACCTAGTTAGAATTTTGCTTGTGTAAACTGGCGTTTTGTATGATAGTTTTCCATCTGTTCTTGCCATCTACTTTTATCAAGGCTGACTCTGATGGAGTTTTTCCTTTCAAAGCACCATGTTTCTTTGTATAATTATAATAGACTTTCATTCCGTCAAGAATAGGAGTATCCATCTTCTTTAGACCCCTGAATACCTTTTCCCTGTCTCTGATTTCACCATTCAGGCGTTCCATCTTATTGTTGTTCATGTCTCTTTGAATGTGAATATGCCTTGTATGATGTGTATTTTTACCAAACACTTTCTTTGATGATTTTTTGTATGCTGGTAGTCCGTCTGTTATGAATTGTGTTGGATTCTTGCCTATTGTCTTTTTTGTAAGTTCCAATAGTTTGTCTGCATTGTGCTGGAATTTGGTGTCTGCCAAGTCTGAGGCTAGCCAATATCTTGTATCATCATCCATGCTTGCAAATAGATATTTTTGCTCTCCATTTACTTTAATCCAAACCTCGTCTGCTCTTACCCAATTTCCTGTTCTTGGTACAATCTCATTGAGGTATTTTGAAACCATTGTAGAGTATTTGCAAATCCATTTGTAAACAGCAACATCTGACACTTCAATTCCCAACATCTCATAATGATTTGAAATATCACGTGTTGACATTCCAGAATAATACATCTGCAAAGCACCTGTAATTGTATTTACGTCAAATCTTGTTTTCTCAAAACCATAGTTTGTTGAGAATTTCTTTTTACAATCAAGACATTCAAAAATTCTCACCTTACCAGATTTGGTTTTTCTAAATCCATCTTTTCTTAATCTGCCTGAGTCACAATACTTGCATAATTGAAGGGATGAACGTTCCATGATTCTAAAGACATTGTTATGATAGCACTTGTTTTTCATGATTAATTCCAATACTATCTTGATGTGCTTACAGTCTGCTTTTCTAACCTCATGATCTTTACACTCACAAACTAGACCGTTTTCAGTTTTTGACACGATATAGAATTTCTCTGGATTAGTCTGTGATCTAACTTTGAATTTGGTTGATTCAAACTGTGAAGCATAGCCTGTTGATTCCATCATTTGTTTTGCTCTTTGTTTTCTTGGATTCATTATACCATATTGTAGGTATAACTAGAATATATAGTTATAGTGTAATGTAGGTATAACCTTTTATTGTAGAATATGGGAATTTCTGTTATGGGATCAACTACAACAAAGACAGTCAGAAATAAAGAGTATCTTTACTTTGTTCACTATGAGAATAGAAAGAAAAAAGAGGTTTATTGTGGATTGGCATCAGACCCAGAATCAGAAAAGAAAGCGTTGAGATTGGAATTAGAGCAGTTGAAACAGCAAAAAAAGAACCTGTCAGAGAAAGTTATTGAGATAGAAAATAAATTGAAAAAATAATATCAATTTGTTAAATTACTGGAATATGATAATGACTTGATATAATCCTCCATGAACTTCCAATCAGGCTCTCTGTTTTTGTCATTTACAGGAAGTTTAATTTTGGTTTTTTTCATTCTTTCAATTCTCCATTTTCTACCATAACTGAATCTAGTTTTTTCTAAATTAAATAAAGGGAGAAGGAACATGGCAATGAATGGATTTAGTGTTTTTTTCTTAATTCGTAATATGTTTACATCATGGGAACTTGTAAATTCTTCTTCTTGATAAAATGCAGTAGCAGTTGATGCACCATTATTGACAATAGTTATACAATTACCATCATACATTTTTTCAATAACAGTCCTTTCTATTTTATCTGTTATTCCATTATTGGAAGCCGAAGCAGAAATAAAATTCACACTTCCACTTTCAACAGGTCTTTTATTATAATATCCCTTTTCTATGTCAAATAAACTGTCATAAGAAAACCATTTCCATTTTCCTAGTTCTAATTTGATAGATTTTGAAGAGATAGGTGCATCTAGTCCTTTAATATCTAAAATATCTGTTTTAACCCAACTGGGTATTTTTTCTGGTAGTTCTAAATTTTTTAATGATCTATCTGCCTGTCTACCATAACTAAATCTGTATGCGTTATTTCTAAGACATAAACAATAATACTGTTTAAGTTGTAGTGACATCGGTTTTTTGGGAATTAAAACAGCAATTTGATGTGCAACGTAAAAATCCTCTGGTTGTACAAAAGCCATCATGGTCGAACCTTTCAGTGGGACTGTTATCGAACCTTTTTTGTATAGTTTATTTTTAGGATTGCATTTTACCCTACTAACTACGCCGTTGTTTTTACCACCACTACCAACAAAATTAATTCCCTTTTTGTCTTGTACCTGTTCAGAATAGATTAACGTTGGAGGATATTCTATGATAAAATCATCTAATTTCATTTTTCATTCATCCACTTAAAAGCTACATATTGTTTGATGGTTCTTAAGTAATCTTCTTTTGAAATTTTAGAATAATCCGTTTCCATGTATGCTTCAGCTACCCATTCGTCCTTTCCAGTGACATTTTTACAAACACATTTTCCTGCTATGTTTCTCTTGTTTTTGTATTGATCTAACCATTCCTTTTCAATACGAGTCCAATTATCATTCTTGTCAATTCTTCCTTCATGTTTAATTTTGATAAAACCATCATCTTTCCAATGTCCAAAAAAGGTTTCTTCATTTTCGTCATGTGGAACATGTGCCTCAAAAACCATGATGCAGGGGTATGTTCCTATAGGATAAAATAACTCATCAGGCATACTCATTACTGCTTTTAGAGTATGCTTTTCAAGAAGTTTTTCTTTTAATCTGTTATCTTTTATTGCACAACTTAAGGGAACGATAGCCACACAAGTACCATGTTTTTCCAAAAAACTCAAACAATTTAGAACATAACTCAATTCTTCAAAACCTTCTTTTTTCTTTGAATATGGTGGATTTAAGAAACCAATTGTGGGTTTTAGATCAGTTATCTTTGTTTTGTTTATTTCAAAACAAGTATTATGAAATATGTTTGATTTACCATCTCCTCTAAGAAGCATATTTGAGCATGCGAGACAAAACATCTTTGAATTGTTATCAACCCCAATCAATTGCTTATTGTAGATATTAGCAATTTTTTTGCTATCATTTCCTGCATCATCAATCATTTTTCTCATAGATGCAATTAGGAAACCACCAGTCCCACAACAGTTATCCAACACAACACTATTTTTATCAATTTTGGCAATTTTAACAAATAATTCTGTAATGTGTTTTGGAGTTAGAACAATTCCTAAACCTCTATCGCCGTTTGCATACCGCAAAAATTCACCATAAAATTGACCCAATATGTCATGAAATTCATAATCTTTCATGAATCCCCGAATTTTTTGGTTTATTTCATAAATCAAATCTCGTAATTTTACATTGCGTTGATTGTTTAGGTCTCTGGCTATGTTGTTGTTTGTTTTTATGAAATTATAGACATTAATCATATCTTCTTTTTTCTTTTGTTCCACATTATGTTGTCTTAGAATTTTTTTGATTGTGTTTGTTAATGATTCTGCCAAATCAATGGCTTTTTTTTCCTTCATATATGATGATTCAAATGCTTTATCTTCTAAGGCGATTAATATGCCACTAACTAACAATGGTCTTTGCCCTTCTTCTAACTCAAAATCATCTCTAAGATAATTATTTAATTCTCTTGAATATTGAATTAATGATTCAGTAGATAATTTTTCTTTTTCAGGATCCCTTTTGTAGAGTTCGATATAATCTTCAAATCCTAAAATGTCTATATTCTTTGGTTTATCTGTTATTTTTTTAGATTTTAATTGTAGAAATGTTGATACTTTCATATCTGATTTTTTTTCACCGCTAACAGCAATAGCAATTACATCAAATTCTTTTACCAAATATTCAGAATATAGTAAAACTCCATCAACAGCATAATCCTTTGGTTTGTTTCTGTCTTTGCTTTCATGTTTTGAAGTATCAGCCTTACATTCAATAACAATAACAAGTTCAGGTAACTCCTCAAAAGTAACGATAAATTCAGGTTTTCCTACTCCTGTTCCTTGTTTAGATGCATTTTTTAATAATTTCTCTATTCTCTTGTTTTCAGATTTTTGTTCTTCGATTGTAACTTTAGGATATTTTTTCTTGTTTTCTTTTAGTATATCTCTAACAATATCTTCAGTTATGCGTTCATTCATCAGACTATCTGTCTGACGTTTGAGAATATGTTCATCCCCCCCTGTCAACTTTTTTGTGATCTGGGATCAATTCTAACTTACTCATATCATATCTTACCTACCTGAGCCTGTTGAAATTGTCGGTACATCAACCACCAAGTAACATGTGATGAAAAATCAATCAGAATCATCGGAAACTCCTGAAAAATTTTATCCCTCGACAAGTTAGCAGAACCATTTTTAAATATACATAAATAGAGACGTATGTAATTCGCAACAAGATGAACAATCGTACGTCGTTCACGTTACTGGCCCTTTTGACTGCAGTCGGTACCTTAACCGTGTCATCAGCATATGCCGCAGAACTTCCGCAAGCATGTGTTGGGTGTACCATGGAGGATGCCAAAGAAGCAGCTAATCAAATGTTGCTCAAATCCATCCCAATATCTGTTTGGACAGACAAGACAGATTATGGTCATAATGACAAGATTATGGTAGAAGGTCAAGTAGCAAACACTTCTGGATTTCCAGTTACACTAACTGTTGTAAGTCCTTTAAACTCCATCGTTACAATTGATCAAGTCAATGTAGCAGATGATGGTAGTTTCAAGACAACATTAAACACAGCAGGTGCAATGTGGAAATACGATGGTACCTACACCATTAGAGCAAACTATGGAAGTACTGAAAAAAGTAACAAAGTCCAAGTTGAACTAACTGGTGGAGTTGCAGGTTACTCCCCACAAACACCAGACAATCAATGTGGTGCAAATGAATTATCCGCAAGTGGTCAATGTATACCATTTAGCATTTCAGGTGGAACAGTAACTAGTGCAACTCTCAATCCTGGTGATAATGGTTCAATTATCATCAAAATCAACGCTAAGGAAGACGGAACATTGACAATAACTCCATCAAAAACAATCATCGAAAATATCTTCATGGTATTAGTTGACGGAGAAGAATGTAATGAACCAGAATGTGAAATTGTTGGAAACAAAGTAACAATAATGTTCCCAGCAGGCGCTGAAACAATTGAGATAGTGGGTACACATGTGATTCCAGAATTTGGTACAATTGCAGCCATGATTCTAGCAGTAGCAATTATCTCAATAATTGCAGTATCTGCAAAATCAAGACTTAGCATTATGCCAAGATACTAAAATCACACAATTTTTTCATTTTTTCATTTTTTAATAGTAAAAGAAATATACAAATGCGCATTGAAAAGTTTGTGGATTTTAGAATACTTTATGGTATTATAGTATTGTTAGCAATATCTACAGGAACTGTAAATGCGGCACAGACTCTAGAAATTAGTGTTCAAACAGACGATAATAATTACGATGAAGGAGATACAATTGTAATTTCAGGAAATGTATCTATTGTCGTTGGTAGCACACCAATTACGTTACAGATTTTTTCTGAAGGCAATCTAGTAGACATTGCACAGATTGTCGTAGCACAGGATGGAAGTTATTCTCACACAGTGATCGCAGAAGGACCACAATGGAAAAAATCTGGAGACTATACAGTTAGAGCATCATATGGTGAAGGAAACATTGCAGAATCAGAATTTAGTTATTCATCAAAATCAGCAGTAACTCCAACTACAACGAATTTTGAAGTAGATGCAGGAAGTAGTGGTACATTTGATGTAAAATACACCATCAAAGGAGGCACGGTTAAAAATATGGTGATAGATGAAGAAAGCTTTGCATTAATAGTTCAGATAGAATCAGCTGATGAGGGGTCAATCACACTAGAATTACCAAGAGAATTCATAGGAGCAGAGAAACAAGATGGTAAAGATGACAAATTCATAATTCTAATTGACGCAATAGAAGTCGACTATAACGAATCAGTAGTGCATACAGAATCCAGAACAATTACAATTAATTTTGAGCAAGGTGATTCAGACATTGAGATTATTGGCACTTATGTTATTCCTGAATTTGGTACAATTGTAATGACGGTATTGATTGTAGGAATTATGATTACAATTTTAGCTACAAGAAACAAACTTCAGATAAACATTTAGACTTTAGAAACAAAAGAATACTTTTCTTTGAATGGAGAAAAAGATCTTAATTCTTCAACTATTTTTTTGAGAGACGTTACTGTTTGATCAATCTCATGTTCATTATTAAAAATCCCCATAGTTAGTCTTAGAGAACCAGTGATTTGTTCATGTGAGAAACCCATGGCCTGTAAGACATGTGAAGCCCTTTGAGTATTAACAGAGCATGCAGATCCGGTAGAAGCTGCAATACCATATTCATCAAGTTTGATTATTAGATCCTCGCCATTTACACCAAGAAATGTAAAATGCGCATTATTTGGTAATCTTAATTGAGGATCACCATTCAGAGTTACTTCGGGTATTTCGCTTAATACTTTTTCAACAAGAAGATCTCGAAGTTTTTTCACGTGAGTTGTATTTTCAGCCAGATTATTTTTAGCAATTTCACATGCCTTGCCAAACCCAACAATATTTGCAACGTTTTCAGTACCAGAACGTAAACCAGATTCTTGACCACCACCTAAAATCACAGGGTTAATTTCTAGTCCATTTTTAATATATAATGCGCCAATCCCCTTAGGACCATAAAGTTTGTGTGAAGAAATTGAGAGAAAATCTATGCCTAATTCTTTAACATCAATTGGGACTTTGCCTACTGCCTGAACAGCATCAGTATGGAAAGGAATTTTTTCATCATTACATATTTTAGCAATTTCAGAAATTCTTTGAATAGTTCCAACCTCATTATTTGCATACATGATTGAAACAAGACAAGTATTTTCAGATAAATGATTTTTTAATTCTAATGGAGTTACAGAGCCAAATTGATCTACAGGCAAATAATCTACATCAACACCATTTTCAGATAATTTTTTACAAGGTTCTAAAATTGCATCGTGTTCAATTGAAGAGGTAATGATTTGAGAATTATTTTTTAATTTTATTCCTTTCAATACCGTATTGTTTGATTCTGTACCTCCAGAAGTGATGAAAATTTCAGAGGGGTTTGCGTTGATTAGTGATGCAATTTGTTTTCTAGCTTTTTCAATTGCTTTATGAGCCAATCTACCATATCTGTGGATCGATGAAGGATTTCCATATTGTTCTTTAAGGTAAGGTAACATTGAATTTAGAACTTCTTCATGTATCTGTGTCGAAGCTGCATTGTCTAGATAGATCAATCTGCAATCACATTAATTTTTCCTGGTTTGTATCCTTCTTGATCAATTTCAACTGAAGTAAATCCAATCATTTTTAATTTTTCAGTTATTTGTTCGAATACAACATCATCAAATACAGATAGCATGTTTTTTTCAACTTCGATTTTTGCAGAACCATCAATATCACGGACTCGGACTTGTTTTACGTTAGTGATTTGCTTTACAATTGTTTCTCCAAATTCTATTCTAGTTAGTTTTTCAGCAGTAACACGTTGTCCCCATGGGATTCTAGACGCAAGACAGGAATTTGATGGCTTGTCAAATACAGATAATCCTATCATTTTTGCAGTCTCTCGAATTTTAGATTTTGAGAAATGAGTCTCTACCAGCGGACTTCTAATTCCATTTTGTTTTAGTGCTTCAATTCCAGGCCTATAATCACCTAAATCATCAAGATTGGTGCCATCAACGATAACCTCAACATTATGATCTTTTGCCAGCGCTATCAAATGATTTCCTAATTCCATCCTGCAATGAAAACATCGATTTGAATTATTCTTAACAAATTCTTCATTTTCAAGTTCACTGTAATCCAAAAAAAGTTGTTTAATACCTATCTCTGAACAGATTGTTTTTGACGTGTCAAGTTCTTCTGCAGATAAAGTTTTGTAGTCAGCAGTAACAGCAACTGCAGAATTTCCAAGTTTTTGAAATGCAGCATATGCGACAAGGGCACTATCAACGCCACCAGAAAGTGCAACAAAGACCTTGTTTTTATTTTCAAACCAATGTGTTAATTCATCAAGATTCGTCATCATAATTTCTCCAATTTTTCAATCTCTTTTCGCAATAAAATTTCTGTTTCTTTTATTGATTTATTAATTATGTTTGAAATTGTCTTTAGATCATCAAATTCTATTTTAAAATTTGTTTTATCTTTAAAAACAAACTTTTTGTAATTTACTTGAAATGAATCGCCATTCAGAGTTACAGTGACATTATGAGTGGATCTAGGAACAATAAACCTATCAGAGGTAGAAATTCTAATCCCCAGCGTTCCAGTTTCTAACACTAATGTATCAATGATTTTATCAACATTCTCATCAGTGCAAATAACCGACACAAGATGTGTGGGTCTACCTTTTTTTGTTATCCCATTATAGATAGAAATATCTAAAGCACCTTTTTCCGTTATTTTTTCAATTAGATTTCCCAATATTTCACCTGAAACATCATCAACATTGGTTTCAAGTATCTTAACTGAATCAGTTTTGAAATGATTTTCAGTTCCTCGGATAATTTTTAACACATTAGAGAAATTTTCAAAATCTTTTTGCCCAGCGCCATAACCAACAGAGTCAACTTTGATGGAAGGGCAAAAATTTACAGATTCATGTGTCAAATTTACTAAAACACATGCACCGGTAGGAGTGGTAAGTTCTTCATTTGCGTCATTTCCTTTGATGATCAAGTTTGAATTTTTAAAGATCTCAAGAATTGCGCTTGCAGGATTAGACATGGTACCATGTGAGAATGTCACAGAACCTCCACCCACAGAAATAGGAAGACATATAATTTTTTCATCAAACAGACACAAATCCTCCAAGGCAATAGTTATCCCAACAACATCAACTAAAGTGTCAATACTAGAGGCTTCATGAAAATGGACAGATTCTTTTGGAATTCCGTGGATTGCAGATTCTGAAGATATCAACGTATCAATACAAGATTCTGCAAAAGATTTTGCTTTTTCAGACAATCCAATGTTTGATACAGAATCAATAATTGCTTTTTTTATCTCGGAGCCTTTTTTTTCATGAAAATTTTCATCAATTTCTAAAAGTAGTTGAAAAGCTTGAACACCATGTTTTTGAATTTTTTCAAAAGCAATTTTTTTGATTGTTGAATTTGAAAAGAATTTTTCTGATTCCTTAATACCACTAATTATCTTATTTTGATCAGCTCCCAAGTCTACCAAAGAGCAAAGAAGCATATCTCCAGATATTCCAGCAATCTGTGGATCAATGACAATTACCATGATTGAAAATTATCAAAAATGCTTATAAATTCGACGAATATCTGATGAATTTCATTAGATTTAATTATTGAAAATTAACCTCGTTTTTCATGATTACAATCATCGGTTCTGGAAAAGTAGGTGGAGATGCAGCGTTGTTCTCAGCATTAAAACGATTAGATGACCAGATTTTGCTATTAGATGTAGCAGAAGGACTTCCACAAGGAGAAGCAATGGATATCAATCATATGTTATCAGAACAAGGAATAGATGTAGAAGTAAAAGGATCAAACGATTTTGCAGATATGAAAGGATCAAACGCGGTGGTGGTAGTAGCAGGATCTGGACGAAAACCAGGAATGACAAGAATGGATCTTTTAAAAATTAACGCGTCAATTGTGAAAAGCGTCGTTGAAAATATAAAAAAATATGCAGATAATTCGATGATAATTCCAGTTACAAATCCACTGGATCCAATGGCGTACATTACTTACAAAGTATCAGGATTTGACAGAAGCAGAGTGTTTGGAATGGGTGGAATGTTAGATTTATCAAGATTTAGACAATTCATTCATGAAGCAACGGGTCATTCACGAGATTCTATACGAGCACTAGTTATTGGAGAACATGGAGAAAATATGCTACCATTACCAAGATTTTCATCAGTGTCAGGAATTCCGCTATCATCTTTTCTTCCAAAAGAAAAATTAGACGAGATAGTTCAGAACACAAAACAAGTTGCAGCAAAAGTGATTGAATTAAAGGGAGCCACGGTACATGCTCCAGGAAATGCAATTTCTGCAATTGTTGAATCAGTGGTAAGAGATAGAAAACAGGTCATACCAGTAGCAACGTATCTTGATGGAGAGTACGGACACTCAAATATTTCCATAGGAGTTCCTGCAATAATTGGAAGGAATGGAGTAGAAAAAATTATTGAATTGGATCTAAATGATGAAGAAAGACAAGTATTTGAAAAGGCAGTAGAAAGTGTAAAAGGCGCAATTTCAGGTATTGAAATCTAAGCATTTTTGTATACTAAGAAAGAAAGAACATCATTGGAGATTCACGACATATTAGAATCAGTAAAATCAGGAAAAATTGCAATAAATGATGCAAAAAAGCTTTTGTCATTATATTCAATTGAAGAAGTAGAAGGATTTGCTAAAATTGATATTAATCGAAGAAAACGAAGAGGAATTCCAGAAGTGATTTTTGCAGAAACAAAAGAACTAGATGAGAATAAAAAAATTATTAAAAAAACTCTTGAAAAAACAAATTCGGTCATCATATCAAGAATAAAAAAAGACGACTATCCAAAGATCATGGCATTTGCAAAGAAGTTAAAAGTGAAAATTAAAACTGGAAAAAATTCATCATCGTTATTGTTATTCAAAAAACCAATAAAATCTCATGGTGGGAAAGTGGGCATAATTACTGCAGGTACATCAGACATAGGAGTAGCTGAAGAATCCAGATTGATGTGTGAAGCAATGAATTGTGAATGTATAACAAGTTATGATGTGGGAGTTGCAGGTATTCAGAGAATATTTCCAATATTGAAAGAAATGATAAATGAAGATGTAGATTGTATTATTGTGGCAGCAGGGATGGAAGGGGCATTAGCTACTCTAGTATCCACATTGATAGACATACCAATCATAGGAATTCCTACATCAGTAGGGTATGGATATGGAGAAAAAGGAATTGCAGCTCTTGCATCAATGCTTCAAAGTTGTTCCTTGGGTTTATCAGTTGTGAATATAGATAATGGGATAGCAGCTGGGGGAATAGCAGCAAATATTGCAAATAGAGCAAACAGGAAAAATAATTCCAATTAGAATTACAAATAAAGTACCTCGTAAATGATATATAACATACTTAAGCGAAGTTTGATAATTGGCTGGCAAACGTGTTGTACTAACTGCTGATCGTAGTTTAATGACAAATTATCGAGGAAATTTTCTGTATGGATTTATTGCATGTGGACCATATGAAGTGCTTCCAGAATGGGTTTTTGATAAAGTATTTTGTCCATCAGTTGAAACAGACCCAATTACAGGAGAAGTCAAAGTAGCACAAGTAGGATTAAGAAGAATAGAAAGCTCATTACTTCAAGGAGGATACAAAAGAGAAGATGTTTTCCTTGCACATCCTGAAATGTTACATAAATCCATTGGACCAGATACCAAAGTTGTAGGAATTAATGTGATGGATCCGTTAGGTATGGCTCCAGTTACAACAACAATGTCTCCAGAAAAATTATCTTATGTTGCCATGAAATTCAAGAAAATGTGTGCCAGTATTATCCAGCTCAAAAAACAATACGATTTCAAAGTTGTTGTTGGTGGCAACGGTGCATGGGAATTAGCCAAATCAGACAGAATGAAGATACATGGAATTGACACAGTTGTTGTTGGTGAGGCAGATGAGCTAGCCGTAGATTTATTCCAAGATTTAGAAAAAAATGATGCACCAGAATTGATGCATTGTTTTGTAAGAAATCTTGAAAACATTCCAGTAATTGAAGGACCTACAATAAATTCACTGATTGAGGCAATGAGAGGATGTGGAAGAGGATGTGACTTTTGTGACGTAAACAAGAGATCAAAGAAAGATCTTCCATTAGATAGATTGCAACATGAAGCTAAAACTAATTTAGATTATGGATTTGATTCAATATGGCTACATTCTGATGAAATGTTATTGTACGGATGTGACAATAGAGACTTTATTCCAAACAGAGATGCCATTGTAGACTTGTGGAAAGGCCTTAAGGGACTGGGAGCAAACTTTGTTGGAACAACACATATGACATTCTCTGCAGTTGCGGCAGATCCTATTCTAATGCAACAAATTTCTCATGTTAACGAACAAGATAAAACAGGAAGATGGCTTGCAACTAATCTAGGAATTGAAACTGTAGCACCAGCAATGGTAAAAAAACATCTAGGTGTTAAAACAAAACCTTTCGCACCAGAAGAATGGGGCAGTGTAGTAAGAGAAGGCGCAAAAATTTTAAATGAAAACCATTGGTTCCCAGCAGCAACAATCATTATTGGTTGGCCTGATGAAACACCTGATGATATACAATATACGATTGATATGATGAGTGATTTTAGAGAAATGGATTTCAGAGGTTTAGTCGCACCATTGCTTTACCAAGATTTTAGTGAAAAGAATTCAATGCACTTTGGAAATTTGAATGAAGCACAATTTACATTATTTTGGAAATGCTGGGAAAACAACTTGCGTGTCATTAATGATATCATCCCAATTATTCTCAGAAATAAGACATATGGACCACCAATGAAGGTATTCATGTATGGAATCCTCAAAGCTGGAACTTGGGCAATAATGAGATATCTTCGTGGATTATGTAAGGACCTGTTTAACGGCAGAACACCAGATGAGATTATTGACAAATATGCAAGAAGCAGATCAGTATCTGCACCTAAAATTCAAACAAAGAAATTATAGATTTCCAATAGCAATATCGGCTATTGTGTTTCGTTTTGGTGTAAGAGAAATAAAGTAAACCTTATCTGCTCTCTCAATACTCGTGACGTTTTTGAAAGATTTCGATGCTACATCAAATTCATAAATTCCAGGTTCTAGAGAACCTTTTGCATAAAGCATAAGATAAGTTTCTCCAGTTGCCGGACTGAGTGGTATAAATGACATTACGTAACCTTTGTAAGAATTGATCGGCATGGTATTTTTCATTGGTGGTGCTGCAGAAGCCATATACATTAGAATATCTTCAACACTTTCAAATTCTTCGTATTCAATATGCATAAAATATCATAATGAGTTTCAGTATAATAACTTACTAGAATGAAATGAGATTATTTTCTAGATTTTAGATACTTGCTAACTTTGAATCCAACTAATGCAGGTGCTGCAATATACATTCCTAAGTTAAGCGTAATCACAGAAATTCCCAATCCTAAAACTTCAGCTTCCGAACCTTCATTAGCTAATGACATTATTGACAATGTTGAAAGCATTGGAGTGATAGCCGTCTTTACCATTTCTTTAAACATAGGGTTTTCTCTTTCCCAATCTGAAACTGTTGGCGCAAATGAATAGTAAATTGTATTAAATCCACTCATGAATGTTGTACCAGATGATGTACTGAATAGTGTGTTATCTCTAATTTCTCTAAGTAGTTGAACTTGTGGAGCTAATTCAGTTCCATATGTTGCAGTAGCAATTAGGCAACCAGGCTTATCATCAACTACTGGAGGTTTCTCCAATACACAAATACCATTTTCCAATACAGTTCCTTTTCCACATTTTGGATCTACTGGTGGTGGCATAGTATCTACTGGTGGTGGTGGAGGTGGTGTAGTATCTACTGGTGGTGGTGGAGGTGGTGTAGTATCTACTGGTGGTGGTGGAGGTGGTGTGGAAACTACTGGTTCTCCGCCAACATAATTAATTATAGTAGTATTCTTGTCTGCACCATATTTTACTTCAACAATATAATCACCGTTGGTTTTCCATAATGGGCCACCGGCTACGAAACTAAATTCAAAAGATCCATCAGATTTTGGAAGTAGTTGGCCAATACCAACACGTCCTTTTTCATCAGGGGTGATAATTACATAAGTAACTGCTCCAGCAGTAATTGAAGAAGCATCATAATTTTTAATATTTCCAGAAATTTTGACATTTCCACCGTTGGCAATAATGTTTACATCAGAGGTTACAGTAACTGGAGCAATGTTATGACTATCTGCAAAAACAGAACCATTTACACCGTAAGATAAAATCGATATAGACAATAAAGCAAATGCTAAGAATCCTACTAGCCTCATTTTCATTTTGATTCACCAATTGAGAGTATTTATATTTTCAACGAAATAAAAATTGACCAGATTATATTCGAATGATACCTTTTTTGACCAAGTATTGAATAGATTTTACAAAATCTTCATCAGATATTTGATCATCGGCCCACCATTTTGCGTTGTTTTTAATCCAATTGGGGATATCTTGTTCTGAAACAGAGATTGCACTACCAGGAAAAATTGTGATCAATCCCTCTTCAATAAGATATTCAATTGCTTTCACAAATTCTGAATCTGAAACAGTACCAGAAGACCACCATTTTGCGTTGTTTTTAATCCAATCAGGAATTACAGGATCAGATACTACAAATGAAATTGTCTTGATAAGGGAATTATTATGAGATAATTTTATTTCATAAACTCCTGACAAAGAATTTTCATTAATTGAAATTATAGATCTGTAACTTCCGCTAGTAGACAGAGTTGCACCAAAAGTTTGGGCTTGCCCATCAGGAGTTGTGATCATTACATCTAGTGGAACTCCTCGTCTATGATTGTCTATACTTCCAGAAAGAATGATTTCTTCAACATTTCCAGACTTTGGTTTCATAATCTCATATGCGCTAAGTTGTGGGGCACTGTAAAATGAAGTAGGCGTAGTTCTTAACAAACTGAAAGTGTTTGCATTTCCAGAACTATCCCTAGAATCATAATATTTTGCATCAAGACTGCCTCCAGCTGAAGAAATTAATGCAGTTCCAGTTTTGTTACATATTTTTGAGGGCATTTTGAATACGCCTTCAAAAATTCCAGTACTAGATCCAGTCTCAACAAGTGTGAATCCACTTGCGCTCAAGCCACCATATTCAACTCCATCAACAGTACAACGCTTGTAACGAATATCTTTGATCAATACTTCAAGCAGTATAGTTCCATCTTTTCCTACAGTATCAACATTTTGAGAATTAGGATCATTAACTGTAAAGTAAATATCAACTAAATCATTTTTCAAGTTAAGATCAGGATCATGTAATATGATAGTTACAGGTTGTCCGAAGCGATAGGATTGGGAATTGGAAGATAAAACACCTGAACTTGTATAAACATTGGATTTTGTAGAAGTGGTTGTAAAAACTCCAGACACGTCAAGATCAGAATAAGAAATAGTGATCCCCTCATCGTCAACTAATCTGTTAGTCACAATGAATTTGATTTGATCATCTATTGTTTGTATTGTTTGAATAAATTTTGGATCTAAAATGTTTAATTGATTTGCAACAGAATATTCAAAAGTACCATCAAACGTAGAAGTATTATCACCTGTCTCTTCTAATTCAAAACGATAGATGGAATTATTCACATCATTAGAATTGACAATTCCAAATGAAAAAAAATCAAGGACTATGGGTTGAGAGTGAATTTCACTAGAAACAGATCCAACAGTGGTAGAGTCGTTAGTAGAATCAAAGTTAATCACAAGAAAAACAGTACCGCTTTTTGTAGATATTGATTGAACATCAGCAGCATCAATTTGTACAAAACCAGAAGGTGCAGTCAAATCACCTTTATCTACTATAGTAACAGGTGATGACCCAATAGTACCAAATGATAATTCAACAGTAGTATCAGAAAAATCAGAAATGCCAAGGTCATTTGAAAATGATCTCAAATCATAGTTTATCCAGTTGGTACCATCAACATCAGATAAAGAGGAATCAATTAGTAAAGATTGTAATTTAGAGGCAGATAATCCTAAATTCATAGAAATTTTTTCAAATGAGCCATTAGGAAATGTAGAGGTGTCAATGACCAGTCGAGCAGAGTTTGAATCCGGTACTTTAGATTTTACTGATGTGCCTGGAAACGGAGTTACAGAAGTAGTGAAAAAACGGACATCGGATGCGGTCTCAAGAGTAACTGGATCACCAATTCGCATTGTTGGAATTATTGTGGTATCACTAAACGTGTCCAAATCATTTCGTGAACCAGAATTTGTGTTTTGATCAGGATCAACTAACACGATAGGTATCTTTACTCCAGGATTCAGAGAACCACCGTTACCAATAGTCAATGTAGGATTAATCAAAGATACTGTAGCTGATGATGAACCAGTAACAACAGAGACAGATTTTTTGTCATATGTAATAGAGCCAGATTGACCGCGTGGTGCATTGTTTAAAATTTTCAATATAGATTGATCATTATTATCAGAGGTATCAAATATGCCAGAATTTGGACCTGTTTCAACCAATGTTATGATTTTAGAATATGTTTTCGTTCCATCAGATACACTGGTGTTAGGTTGTTCAACATTTGATTGTAATGTGATAATAGATCCTAAATTTGCTCCAAGTTTTCCGTTATTTTCAAACCCAATGTTTGAAAGATGCGGGATTAAATTAACTAAACCAGTATTTCCATTTGCAGAACTAGAACCTGAATTATCATATGCTTGATAAAATGTTGAGGATGTGGAATTGATATTAAATGTCCAAGAATCCTCATCAGTTGGATCCTGATTTAATTGAAAGTCATGTATTGTTAAGAAAACATCAGCATTATTTGGATAGATTTCTCTATCAAGAATCATGGAAATATTTGGAATTTCATCATATTCTAATGAAACTTGTTGTGACGGACCACTTGGATTGTATTGAATGTTAATTCCGTCAAAGGAATAGAGTTGGATCAATGGCCATGCGTTAGAATTTAATCCAATTTGACCTGTTGGAACATTAGAATTTGTGTTGATTGATTTTGCGTTACGGACTACGTTATTCAATTTTTGGCCAGATGGTGAAGCGGTGCATTGAGAAAAAGAAGAGTCACCATTAGTAGAACCAGTTGCAGAACGTGGAATAGCAAATCCATCAGTTTCAGAAAGAGTTATTCCAATTACAGAAGATGCCGTATCCCTGCTACAAAAAACCCCAAAGTCCAAACCTTTACCAGCAAGACCAACTGTGGAATCTGCTCTCTTTGCTTTGTCAACATTAGCAAAATAAGCATACCAATTACCATCAGATGCTTGCACCATTCGTAGTGATTTTCCATTAAGTGTAACATCTGGCTCACCTTTTCCTTGACCGGTATCACTAAGATTAGGATCAATTATGACAACTTCAACAACCATGGAACCCGCAAAATGATTGTCAAAATACGAATTTTCAGCAGATACGAACAAGTTAGGATTGTTTGACGCCTCAGCGTCAATTATTGGGATTAGTAATATTATTGAAAAAGCAGCCGCTAAAGCAAGTAATTTTCCGTCCAACATACCAAAACGAGTTTTTATCCCAAATAACGTTGTCGCATCATTTCTTCTTAGAAAACGGTAATACATGATTCAAATTATCAAAAAGAAGGAAATGTTTGTTCAAAGAACCAAGGTTTTACAGATTTCACTTTTAGCCATATTTTCAGCATTTTTAGTAGAATTAGTTTTTGGATTAATTTCAAACAGTCTAGCATTAATTACTGATAGTATTCATGCATTGTTGGATAGTGTAGTTACTCTTGTGTTATTGTTGGCAGCAAGATTGGCAATCAAACCACCAGATGCAGAGCATACTTACGGACATGGAAAAATTGAATCATTGGGTGGATTAATTGGGGGAATAGCAATTTTTTTAATTGCTTGTTTTTTTATTTACGAATCAATAAACAGATTACAAAGTCCTCCTCCCAATGTATTGCCTGGATTGTTTGCAATAATTGGAGGGTTGTATACGATTGGAATTGATTTTTTTAGAATTATACTATTAAGAAAATCTATTAGAAAAATAGGTGGTGCCACTCTCAAAGCAGATTTCTATCATGCATTTATGGATCTTGGATCAACATTAGTTGCAATAATAGGAATTATTCTGGTTTCATACGGATTGTATTTTGGTGATTTTATTGCAGCGTTAATTTTAGGAGTATTGTTGGCAATTCTAAGTGTAAAATTAGTATACAAGACAGCATTAGATTTGACAGATATCATATCACCAGAAATTGTAAAAAATGTAAAAGAAATTTCGTTGTCAACTGAAGGAGTAATAGATGTAGGTTCAATACTTATGCGAAGATCAGGTGACACAATTTTTGCAGATATTACAATATCATTAAGAGGAGATACTAGTTTTGATAAAGCTCATGAAATCAGTAACAGTGTTGAAGAGAACATAAAAGAAAAGATTTCGAATGCATCAGTTACAATTCATTTTGAACCAAATTGGAAAAATGTGCCACCAGATGCAAAAATTTTAGAAATAGCAAAAAATGTTGAGGGTGTAAAAGGAGTTCACAATGTTATTACGCATAAAACCAAGGGGAAGATATATGCCAATTTACACGTAATGGTGGATAGAGAAATCGATTTATCATCAGCACATAAAATTTCTGAGATTATTGAAGAGAAAATACAAGTCGAAATACCTGAAATCACACATGCTACAATTCATCTAGAACCATTTGTTACAGTTCCTGAAAGTTTTAACATCAAAGATACGATCACTGAAGAGAAAATTAAGACGATATTGAAAAAATATCATGAAATTAAAAAAATTGGAAGAATATTATCGTTAAAATTTGAAAATATTCTCAAAATAGACATTGATTGTTCATTTGACAAAGAATTATCAATTGAGAAGGTTCATGATTTAACATCAGAGATAGAACACAGAATTAGATCAGAGATTAAAAACTCTGTAATTACAATTCATCCGGAACCAGATTAAACTAAGATACTAGTCAGATACATTACTACCATTCCAACAACAAAGCCAGAAGATACTGCAGCACTTGAAAGATTTTTGTCGCCTTCTTCTCGCACCCATTTTAAAATTGTAATTACGACTTGGAATATTGCACCGGCTCCAATTGACAGAAATACAACAGATGTAAATGGAGAATACACAAAACCTCCAATCCATGCACCAAAAATGACAGGGACTCCAGCAATTATTCCCATAACTGCCAGTTTTCTAATCACTTTTTTTTCTCTAGACATTGGCGAAGCTATTGCAATTCCTTCAGTGGTATTGTGTAACGCAAATCCAACTATCAAAAAAGTACTAAATGCAATAGAGCCAAGACCAACCGCAGCTCCTATTGCAAGCCCTTCACCAAAATTATGCAATCCAATGCCTATGGATATCATCAATGCGATAGCAACAGGTTTTGTAATCCCAGACGATTTTGCTCTGTTTACTAATTTTTCACCAGCATAGTATAATCCAAGAAACGAAGCTACCAAAACGGTAGCAACAAGCAATGCACCATTAAAACTACCGGCAAGATTTTCTTTAGAAACTTCTAATGCCTCTTCAACAGAATCTATTCCCAAGAACAGTAAAAGTCCTGCAGTCAATGCCAAAAAGAAATGATATTTTTGTTTGCTAATTTTTTTAATAAATGGAAGCCACAACAATCCAATCATTACAGGAACAATTCCAACATAGGTTCCAATTATTGCAAAAAAGACTACAAGATCAACAGTTGGTTCTAATGCAGGAGCGGCAGCCTCAATTTCTTTTTCAAATCTAGTTCCATCCTCAATTGTAATTCCAACCCTATACGGTTCGGCCTCATTCCATTCAAAAGGAATTCTTACTAAAGTTGTTTCATATCTTTCCAAGAATCTATCAGGTTCAACAGCTGCAGGTTGTATTCTATCGTTAATGTCTGCCATTGCAACCTCAACAGGAATTGGTCCAGTGTTCCTAACGGTAATTTGAATTTCAGAATCTATAAAATCTACTTTTTCCAGTGTTATCTCAGGTAACGGAGTTCCCAGATCCAACAGATCTGAACCAGGACCAAAGATGTATGCAATCAAAATAACTAAGAATACAAATGGGATTACGCCACTGACAATCATTTTTCCTTTTGATGATTTGTTACTAAGTTCCATATCCTTCAGATCCTTTGTCTTGATTTTCATTTACCATGAATATTCCAACCCAACCTTTTTCTGAAAACTCTACTTTATGAGCATGAAAGAGGTATTTTCCAGGATAATCATATTTGAATTCCATTATGCCTCTTTCTGTCTGAGATAGAGTAATCATATCAGTGTAAAATGATGGAACAGTGTCTGTACCTGTTGGATAATAATGGTACAAATTACCATGAAGATGTAAGTTATTGATTGGATCAAACTCTACCATGTTAACAACATAAACACGGATTAATTCATTAGTTTTAATTTGAATGGGATGATGTTGATAATAAAATGGAATGGTGTTTGCAGCATAGAAATTATTTTCAGTATCAAAGTCAGTATCCAAACCATTTAGAACCATTACCATTTCGTCAGCTGATGGTCGTTTCTCTTTTGGATCTACAATAAAGACACCATACAAACCATGTACAATATGTTCCTCTAGAGGCATAACATGACAGTGATACGGATGAACTCCTACTGGGCCTGCTTCAAATTCATAAACAAACTGTCCACCATTACCACCTACAGGTTCAAACACACCATCCATACCTGCAGGGTGTATTCCATGAAAATGCATAGTGTGTTCCTTTTCTCCGTTATTGATGAACTTGACTCGCACAATATCTCCCTCTGTTGCTCTAATAGTAGGGCCAGGAACAGTTCCATTAAAAGTCCAAACATTGTAAAAGATTCCAGGGGAAACTTCCATAATTTTATCATCTTCTGCAACAATTGTAAATTCTCGTACTGTAGTGCCATCAGGTAATTGTGAAACTTGTCCATAATTGAAATCACGAAGGTAGACCATAGGATCAAATTCCACAGTAGATGCAGTATAAAGTGGATCAATGACTTCTCCAGATGTTTGTATTATTGCTCCTGAATGAGTTACAAATGTTTTAGATGCAGATTGAGCTTCAGAAAATGTTGGAAGGATTGCAATTGCTGAAAACGCAAGTACTAGTGAAAGTAGCAAAATCATTACTGAAGAACGACTAATTCTCAATACGTATTAAAAAACTAAAATTCTTTATTTAAAGTTACCCTAAGCTAACTTTTTTAGCCTAATCTAATTTTATTATGGAATCATAAATTTAGAAAAAATTAGGTTTAAACTAAAGAAAATCTGCTAAAATATGTGCAAAAATCAGGATTATTTATGATCATTTTAGGACTATTAATTGTGACAGGATTAACAATGACAATATTTGAAAATCAAGTAACATTAGAAGGGATAAACCAAGGAAATGGAAAAATAAGTACAACTGAAACTGTTACAATTTCTGTTGAATTAGATACAAGTAAAACGCCACTGGGGGTTTTTGCAGTTCAGATAATGGAATTTAAAGAAAATACAATATTTGTCAAAGTATTAGACCCAACAGGTAATGAAATAATCTCTCAAGAAGTTAACAAAGACACAATAGAAAAAGAATTTGACGTGTTAGAATCTGGAACTTATCAATTACTAATTCAAAGTTATAGTGATGAAGAAATCTATGTTGCAGGAGCAATTGGACCACTTCCCGATGCAGACAAGAAATTCATAATTTCCATCATTTCCACATCAATTCTAATGATTGGTATGATAGGGTTAGTTGTAATTGGAGTGTATGGAGTTATTAAAAAAAATCAGTTTAGATAACTATCCATTTTTTCCAATCCATTAATCGCAGCATCAAAATTATTACCATTTTCAACAATGCTTCCAAGTTTCTCAGAATTTGCATTAATCAAGCATCTTCCATCATCTAAATTTTTAGAAATAAACCCATGTTCAATCAAATAAGATAGTCTCTCAAGAACTTCAGATTCAGATATTGAGGATTGTTGAGCAAGAAAAGAACAATCTTTTGCTCCATACTCAAGTTCGGCCAAAATAGATGACGTTACAGGATCAAACATACAATCTATTATTTTTTCTCGATCAAATGTTTCATCCATGTATAAGAGATGGAGAATTTAGAAATTTATAACTTTTTGAATAGAATTTTCCAATAAGATAATTAAGAAAAAGGTATTAAGAAAATCATGCAAAAACTATGCAGTAAAGATCCAGATGGAAGAGGAATCCACTGTTTTTGTGTGGATATTGATGCACAACGAGGAGTTAAGAGATGTTGTAAATGTAATCAATGGAACGTACAGGGAAATGATTGGACTAGCGATGAAGATTTTAGATAATTAAGCGTAAAAAAATGTCAAAGATCAGGCATGAATATCAAAAATTGAATAAAGTGTATTTCAAAATTCATTGAATTTAATGCCTAGCATGGTTTTTATCGGGGATTCCTTGAATTTTTGAATACTTGAGCACGCAAGAATATAGACACATTGTTAGAATCGTAGGAAACGACATTCCTGGAGAAAGGAAAATGGTAGTAGGGTTAACCCAAATCAAAGGCATTGGATATAGTTTTGCCACTGCAATTCTTGATACTCTTAAAATTAACATAAATTCTAACATTGGTGATCTTACAGAAGAAAACGTTCAAGCAATTGAAAAACTAATTACAGATCCAATTGGTGGAAATTTTCCAGTGTGGTTCCTCAATAGAAGAAAAGACTTTGAAACAGGGGCGAATTTACATTTGTTAACATCTGATATTCCATTTACGTTAAGAAACGATATCGAAAGAGAAAGAATTACTGCAAGCTGGAGAGGGTATCGTCATCTGAGTGGTCTCAAAGTTAGAGGACAAAGAACCAGAACTTCTGGAAGAAAAGGTGGTGCAATTGGAGTTGCAAAAGGTGGAATGGCTGCACCTGTTAAGAAAGGTAGTGCAGGAGCACCAGCGGCACCAGTAGCAACAGCACCAGCGGTAGATGCAGCACCAGCAGCGGAGAAAAAAGAATAGGTGTTTTGAATGGGAGATCCAAAATATCCACGTAAGGTTTGGAGAAAACCAAAAAGACCGCTTAATTATGAATTAAAAATGGAAGAGTTAAAAATTCTAGGTACATTTGGATTAAGAACCAAAAGAGAATTATGGAAAACACATACAGAATTATCTCGTGTTAGACATCAAGCTAGATCATTGCTTGCATTAAGACAAGAAGTCAGAGAAGAGAAAGAACCAATTTTAATGAAATCACTTGCAAGAATTGGATTAGTAAGTGGAGATGCAACGTTGGATGATGTACTAAATCTAAATGCAAATGATTTGCTTTCACGAAGATTACAAACCATTGTAACAAAAAAACTTGGATTCAAAACACCATATCAAGCAAGACAAGCAGTGATTCATGGTCATATCATGATTGGAGACAGAAAAGTAAACATTCCATCATACACAGTTACAGTTGAAGAAGAAGGCAGCATACATTTTTCACCAGAATCAAAAATTCCAGAAGTATTAGAGAAAACTAAATCAGAGAAATCAGTTGTAGAGACTGTTACAGAAGAATCAGAGCCAGTTGTAGAGACTGTTACAGAAGAATCATAGAAAATAAGCGCATCAGTAAATAACCCCAATTATTAACTAGAATTATCATGTGTTCAATAATCGGATACTACGGAAAAAAAATTGCAGCACCAGTAATTGTAAAAGGATTAAAACGAATGGAGTATCGTGGATACGACAGTGTCGGCGTAGCTACAGAATCAAATAACCATATTGAATTAAAGAAAGGAATTGGAAAAGTTAACGAAGTCAATTCAAAAATTCAATTAGATTCACTTCCAGGAAAAATAGGCATTGGACACACTAGATGGGCAACACATGGAAAAGTAACAGATTTTAACGCTCACCCACATCCAAGTAATTCAGGAAAAATTGCTATTGTACATAATGGGATAATAGAAAATTTTGAAGAATTAAAAAAACAGTTACAAGATGAAGGATATGATTTCAAAAGTGAAACAGATAGTGAAATCATTGCTAATTTACTGCAAAAAAATTATGAATTAACAAGAGATGTCAAAGAGACAATTTTGAAAACAGTTTCAGAAATTAAAGGACATTATGCATTTGTTGCAATGTTTGAAAATGGTCAATTAGCTGCAGCAAGATTCCATGAACCTTTAATCATAGGAGTAGGACAAGATGATTTCTTTCTATCAAGTGATGTATTAGGATTCATTGAATATACTGATAATGCAATTTATTTAGAAAATGGAACCTTTGTAATTTTAGAAGAAAACAAATTTCAAATTTTCGATTATAATGGGAAACATGTAAAATATGTAATTACAAAAGTGTCTAAAGAATTCGGAGATGCATATAAAGGAGATTATGCACATTTTACATTAAAAGAAATTTATGAACAACATGAAACAATATTGAAAGCGGGGGGGAAAACACAAGAGGCAATTGAAAAAACTGTAGACTATATCAAACATGCAAAAAATATCTACGTTACAGGCAGTGGAACCAGCTACAATTCTGCACTGATTGCAAAGCAAATCTTTTCAAAATATGCCAAAATTAAAGCAGAACCAATCATGGCAAGTGAACTACAATTTTCACCAGATAGCATAGAAGAGAATTCCATCATCATTGCAATATCTCAAAGTGGAGAAAGCGCAGATGTTTTAGATGCAGTAAAAATTGGAAAACAGGTAAATTGTAAGATCATAGCCATTGTTAATTTATTGACATCTTCACTTGCACGTGAAGCAGATATTGTAATTGGGATGAATTGTGGACCTGAAATCGGAGTGGCAGCAACAAAAAGTTTTACATCACAATTAGTAGTACT